>Ga0315291_10000410_pt1 | contig 56386 bp, 68 predicted proteins | sample YL17G12_20_MG_FD_203070 | JGI IMG/M metagenome (GOLD analysis project Ga0315291, IMG submission 203070) | Sediment microbial communities from Yellowstone Lake, YNP, Wyoming, USA - YL17G12_20 | ecosystem: Environmental > Aquatic > Freshwater > Lake > Sediment | place: USA: Wyoming | collected... | reverse complement strand
CGGGTTTTTCCGGTCCCTCCAAACCTCTTATGAACGCGCAGGTTTGTATGAAAAGCACCCCATCAGCGTTTCATTTTTAGTTTGTGTGTTTCATATTATGAAACGCACTTATATTTAAAGCATCGTTTTCTCGAGTATACAAAGTCAACTTTGTCTGATTTTTCTACAGGAAACGCATTTGAAATCCAAATGAAATCCAAAAGCAAACATGGTACGTGGTTTCAGCGATGCGATTTTTTGACGTAATAACCTAGTCATAAATTTTCAAACTAAACCAAGATTTCTTTTGGAAAAATTCGAAAATGAATATTGCAATGAACTCATTAGTTGTGAAAAGCTGTAACTGAAAATCAAAGTGCAGTAAATATAGAAAAATTTATTTTTCTATCCAAACTGAAGCAAAGCTTCAGTTGGGCATCTGACGCGTCAGATTGTCCCGCAAACTTCTAGTTTGCGTTATTGAAAATTAGTAAATTTTTCACAAACTGCGCACTATTGCAAATTAAATCTGATTAAAGTTTACAATACAAATCTGAGCTAAGCTCAGATGGTCTTCGAAAGTAACATATCAAAGCTTTTCGAAGATTTAAAATTTATATACCTCTAATAAGAAAGAGTTCTATGTTCAAAGTTGGCGACCGAGTTGAAGTCAAGACAAAGACAGAAACTTTTACTGGCGTTGTAATGCCAGCTCCCGAAGAAGAGAAAGACCTGCTTATTCTCAAACTATCATCAGGCTATAACGTGCCCATAAAGCTGACCAAAGAGATTTCAGCTATAAAAATAGGGGAAGAGAAATTTGAAGGCCTGCCAACATACCGGCCTCCTTTCAAGGACTTGCCTTTCATTTCTATAATTACAACAGGAGGAACAATAACATCAAGAGTTGATTACAAAACAGGTGCAGTTGCTCCCCTAAAGACAGCAGATGAACTTTTGCTGACAGTTCCAGAACTTCATGATATTGTTAACATAAAGAGGATTCACCAGCCCTTTTCTTTACTATCAGAAGATATGTCTTCAGTAGAATGGAAAAAGATTGCAGAATTAGTTGAACAGGAATTAAAGGACGATGAAATTTCAGGCGTTATTGTGACGCATGGTACCGATATTTTGCACTACACTGCGGCTGCTTTGAGTTTTATGCTGAAGAATCTGTCAAAACCAGTTGCTATAGTTGGCGGTCAACGCTCTTCAGATAGAGGCTCTTTTGACGGTGCACAAAACTTGATTTGTGCAGCTCATTACTGCAAATCTGAAATTGCAGAAGTTGCGATTGTGATGCATGCAACAGAATCTGATGATTACTGTTTTGCAACAAGGGGAACAAAAGTCAGAAAAATGCATACGAGCAGACGTGACGCTTTCAGACCTATCAATGAATTACCTTTTGCAAAAATATGGCCCTCCGGCAAGCTGGAAATCATAAATAAAAATTTCTGCCCGCGCAGAGACCATCATGCAGAAACAGTTTTGGATACGAGATTTGAATCAAAAATTGCTTTGCTGAGATATTTCCCTGGCGCAGATCCTGAAATTTTTGAAAATCTTGTTGAAAAGGGCTACAGAGGAATTGTAATCGAAGCAACAGGCTTAGGCCATGTTGCAGTAAATCCTTTGCAGAAAAAGAATTCGTGGCTGCCAGCAATCAAAGCAGCCGTTGAAAAAGGAATTTTGGTTTGCTTTGCTCCGCAGACAATCTATGGCAGATTGGATCCTTATGTCTACGCAAATGCAAGGTTATTGTTAAATGCGGGAGTCATATTCTTGGAAGATATGCTTCCGGAAACAGCTTACGTGAAATTAGGAATTGTTTTGGGAAGGACGAAAGACATTGCCCAGGCAAAGAAGTTAATGCTCGAGAACATTTCCGGCGAAATAAACAAAAGAATAGAGCCAGAAGCATTTTTGTATTAAAATGGATTATCAAAAACTAGGACTGAAATCAGGATTGGAAATCCACCAGCATCTCGATTCACACAAGTTATTTTGCTCCTGTCCGTCTGAAATTCGGCAAGACAAGCCCAACATAATTGTAAGACGGGAGCTTAGGCCCCTCGTAGGAGAAACAGGAAAGATAGATCCTGCAGCTCTTTTTGAAAAAAAGAAAAGAAAGTTCTACATTTATGAAGCATATTCAGACACGACATGTCTTGTTGAATTAGATGAAGAGCCTCCACATCCGGTAAATCAAGATGCATTGAGCGCTGCTTTGCTGATCGCAAAAATGCTTCATTGCGAGATTCTTGATGTTGCTCAGGTAATGAGAAAGACAGTTGTAGATGGCTCAGATCCCTCTGGCTTTCAAAGAACTATGCTAATCGGGATGAATGGTTATATTGACACGTCTTTCGGCAAAGTTGGAATTACAAATGTAATTCTTGAAGAAGATGCTGGCCGTAGAATTGAGGAAGATAAAGATTCTGTAACGTTTAGACTTGATAGAATGGGCATTCCAGAAATTGAAATTGGTACAGCGCCCGATATCAAAACACCAGAGCAGGGAAAAGAACTTGCTGAGAAAATCGGAATGCTTCTTCGTTCTACAGGAAAAGTAAGGAGAGGAATAGGAACAATCAGACAAGATGTAAATGTTTCAATTACCGGCGGAACAAGAGTTGAGATAAAACTAGTTCAGGAACTAGAACAAATTCCAAAATTGATAGAAAAAGAAGCTGAACGCCAGCTAGAAATAATCAGAGCGGGGAAAAAAGTTCCTCCTGAAGTGCGAAATGCCTTGCCAGATGGAAGTACTAAATTCCTCAGGCCGATGCCAGGAGCAGCAAGAATGTATCCAGAGACCGATATTCCTCTCGTAAAAATTGACAAAGAGAGATTGGCGAGAATGAAAATACCTGAATCCTTTGAAGACAAAGAAAAGAAATTCATAAAGTTAGGTTTATCAGAAGATTTAGCAAAGCAAATTGTTCATGATGTCAGATTTTCATTCATAGAATCACTATTTTCAAAATTCAAGAATGTGAAACCTTCAGTGATTGCTTCAGCAATCTTTTCAACCGAATCTGAAGTCAAAAGAAAAACAGGTAAGGAAGTTAAATTCACAAACGAGCAGTATGATGAAGTTCTGAACTTGTTGGATAAAGGGAAAATAGCAAAAGAAGCCTTGCTCGATGTCTTTGTTGACTTGTCAAAAGGTGAAAGACTTGACGACATTACAAAGAAATTCGCAAAGCTTTCTGACACGGAACTAAAAAAAGAAATTGAGAAATTGAAAGCTCAGTTCAAAGACATACCAAAAGAAAAATTGCAAGGCGTCATAATGGGCAAACTCAGAGGCAAAGCCGAGCCCAAGAAGATAATAGAATTATTGAAATAATTAAAGTCCCAAAGCTTTTTCTAAAGCGCTAAAATCCCTGTGCTTAAATCTCATATCAACTAAAGTAATGTGTCTGTTGTTTTCATTTAATATCTTTACGAGCTCTTCAACAAAAATGCCTTGGCCAGCTACAATTTCAGAATGCTCCATATCCGAACCTACAGTAGTAATGGTGCATGCGCAGCTCGGTGATTTCTGAACGCCAATGTAAAATAATTGGCCTTTCAAAGGCAAAACTTCAGGCAAAATATCTTTTCTAACTACGTCCCCGCAGATTTTTCTAAATTTTTTATTATTATACATATTTTTTGTTGCTGGCAGTCTTTCGGCACCCAAACACATATATTCTGATTCAGGGCAGTAGCGCACTTGCACCATTGGTATTTTATGATGCCAAAAGAATTCCACGAACTCTAGATATTGGTGAGCATCTGGCCATTTACTGTCGTAGCGTAAAGAAGGTGCAAGGTAGCACATAGCTACAAGCGCCACCTTTTTTGCATTAATCATGTCGCGAGCAAATCTTTGGCAGTAATTCATGTGTTTTGCGAATTGTAAAATTTCTTAAGTATTGTGATTACTTCTGGTGGCCCCAGTCTACTGTTATTATGGGCTTATTTCCCTGCAGGTAATTGTATGCTGACAAAGCTGCTTTAGCGCCCTCGCCCGCAGCTACTACGGCCTGCTTTATTGGTGTGTGTGTAACGTCACCGGCAGCAAAAATTCCAGGATGAGAGGTCGCGCAGTAATTGTCAGTTATGATTTGTTTGTAGTTATCTAATTTCACAAGATGTTTGACTAAATCCGTTTTGACTTCGTAGCCTATTTCAACAAAAATGCAGTCAACTGGAATTTCTTTTGTTTCCTTTGTGTTTACATCTTTAATAACAAATGATTTCACGAATTTGTTGCCTTTGATTTCTTTGACGATAGCATTTAGAATAAAGCTGAGATTTTTTGCTTTCTTTGCGTTTCTCATTGTGATTTCAGCTGCTCTGAATCCTTCTCTTCTGTGAACAAGATAAACTTGCTTTGCAATCTTAGAGCCATAAATAGCGGCGTCAAGCGCTGAATCTCCACCGCCAACTACTGCGATAGTTTTGTTTTTGAACATAGGCATGTCGCAGTTTGCGCAGTAGCTGACGCCTTTGCCCGCGAATTTATCTTCGCCAGGCACGCCAATGCTTCTTGGCGTTTTGCCATAAGCTAGAATCAATGTCTTGCTTTCATATTTTTTGCCTGCAGTTTGGATAACAAAGTTCTTTTCTTTGTTGATAGCATTGACCTCTTCAAAAATAATTTCAGCGCCAAGCTTTTCAGCCTGAGCAAGCATTTTTTGTGACAATTCTGCGCCAGAGATTTTTTCAAAACCAGGGAAGTTTTCTACTTCAGGCGCCTTTGCAATTTGTCCGCCGATATCTTTACTGATAACAAGAGTTTTGAGAGCGCGCCTGCAACAATAGATTGCGGCTGTCAAGCCAGCAGGACCGGCGCCTAAAATAATCACATCATAAGCTTTAACCATAAAATCAATTCAAAATAGCATCTTTTAAATTTTCTCACGAACGGCGCTCCGTTCGATCGAGCGTGAGTTTCGCTTCGCTCAAGCTCACAATAAGCTATACAGTCCGCGGTAGAACTGGAAACCATCCATACCTGGAATAGGGAGCATATTGAAGACAAAGAGCCAGAGGTTTATTTGCTTGCTGAGGTAAAAAATTCGGTCATACTTTGGAGCCCAGCCCTGGTTTAATGCTAATGTGCAAATACCAAAGATGATTAAATTAATAATGGGGCCCATTAAAGCAACTAATCCAAAATTAAATGTTGAGCCGATGCCCGACATTGAGACATAGCCCGGTATGAAAAACAATAATCCGGGTGAAAATAATCTCATCAAGATTCCAAGGCCTAGGCCCCAGAAGCTTGCATTATAAACGGCAGTAAAACCATAACTCAGCGCCAAAAACTTGTGTCCCAGTTCATGGAATATGACTGCGGGGGCTGCGATCATTGCGGCGTATTTCAGGTCTTCCAGATTAAATTGTGAAAACCAGTTAGGTTTTTCAGTGTAAAGGTCGATTTCGGATTCTGTTTTAGGTGCCCTGAATGTTCCTGAGAAAATGAAGCCAAGTGCTGCTATTGTAATTGCAATCTGAACTACTTCCCAAAGCGTGAACAGCATATAAGAATCTCAAAAACTCAGTCTTAAAAATCTAATTGCTCCACTCAATTTCTTTTGTGTGCGTTTTTGCATTTGCATATCTGGCAAGCACAAAGAGCAGTGATGAAAGTCTATTCAAATATGAAAGCACATTGTTGTTCAGCCTTTCCTCTTTGTCCAAAATCACAGCTCTGCGTTCAGCTCTTCTGCAAACAGCTCTTGTAACCTGCAGGTGCGCTGCTAATAAGTTGCCCCCTGGCAGAATAAATTTCTCCAAAGGCTTGATTTTCTTTGCAACATCATCAATTGTCTTTTCCAGATACTGAACGTGGTCCGGAGTTATTCTTGAAATCTTTTTGTGCATTTTCGCATTGGGCGCCGCTAAATCAGCGCCGACAATAAATAATTCCTTCTGGATTCTTTCCAGAACAGAATCGATTTCTTTATCCTCAGAGAAAGTGCGCGCAACACCTATGAATGAATTTAATTCATCAACAGAGCCAAAGGCCTCTATCCGCAAATTATCTTTTCCTACACGGGTAGCATCAAATAAGCTGGTCTTACCAGTATCTCCTGCTCTTGTGTAATACAGTGGCATATATCTATCAGTATTTTCTGATATTAAAAACTAACCTTTCAACTACCTAGTTATAAGCGCATGGCTTAAATATGACTTTTGCTTCTAAAATAATGGCTATGAAATTACAGGGGAAAGTTGCTTTAATAACGGGCGCTAGCTCTGGAATTGGCAGGGCAACAGCACTGCTTTTTGCAAAGGAAGGAGCAAAAGTTGTAGTGAATTTTTCACATTCTAAAGACGATGCCGAATACGTTGTCAGCCTGATTAAACAAGCAGGCGGAGAGGCATTTGCAATCAAGACAGATGTTTCCAAAGAGGGCGAAGTCAAGAAAATGATTGACGAAGTTGTAAAGAAATACAAGAAAATTGACATTCTCTATAATAATGCGGGCGTTGAATTACAGAAACCGATTTCGATTATGACTGAAGATGACTGGAATCATGTTTTAGACATAAATCTGAAAGGAATGTTCTTATGCTCGAAATATGCAATTCCGCACATGCTTGAAGGCAGTGCAATAATAAACACAGCATCAGCTTTGGGGCTTGTTGGCTCTGCTAACTTGACTGCTTACAGCGCATCAAAAGGTGGAGTTGTCTTATTCACGAAATCACTTGCTCTGGAATTAGCACCAAAGACCAGGGTAAATTGCATATGCCCTGGTGCTATCAATACACCAATGATTCGCCGTTTTATTGACGCAGCACCCGACCCGAAAGCCGCAGAAAAACAATTGGCAATGCAGCATCCTATGGGAAGGTTAGGCGAGCCAGAAGAGATAGCGAAAGCTGCTTTGTTTTTGGCATCCGGCGACTCAAGTTTTGTAACAGGTCATGCTCTATCAGTAGACGGAGGCTTTACTGCACAATGAAAGCTAAAAAGAAAGTAACAAAGAAACAATTCTGCAATGTATGCGGCAGCAAGATACCCTGGGAAAAATGCTGTAAGAAATGCAATTTGCCTTGTTGATAATGGATTAGAAAAATAAAAAAAAGCTGCTTAATGTTGTCCTTTTTCTGTAAAGTGGTGTACTGCAGTTATGACAAAGGTTAGCGCAAGCAGCAATGTAGGCAAGTATGCTGGCATGTTCATCGGGTAGAAGACCAAAAGTATTGCCAAAAGTGCCAGAATCAATTGTATTGCGCCTAGTGTTTTAGGGTTCATAGTTCGCCTCCTTTTCTCAAATGCAGGTCATTTTAATATAAAAGTATTGCGAAAACCCAGTCATAAGATTTTAATATCTCATTCAAGGTTTCGAATAATGGCAAAGTACTTGGTTGAATATCATAGGGATTTATGCATTGGCTGCGGCGCATGTGTAGCGATAACGCCTGACGTCAGAGAATTGGATGACGAGGGCAAAGCTGACATAAAGAAAGCAAAAAAGAAAGGCGACGTGCAAACACTAGAAATTGACGAGAAAGACCTCAACAAGCATAAAGACGCAACGCAAGTATGCCCTGTGCAAGCAATCAAGATCAAGGACTTGAAAACTGGGAAATACTTAGTCTAACAACCGCACACCGTTGATGTGTGGTCGTATTCGATTCTCGAATACAACTTATTTAATTTTCTAGGGCCCAGTTCTTCAGAACATCATATTCAACAGCGCCACAGAGCCATTTATCCGTTTTTTCGTTGTAAAAGAAAGGAACTCCGCCGCAACAACCTTTGTCGCATTTTTTCATTAGTTTCATGTTCTTATCGTCATACCAGACTTCCAGTTTCTCTATTTTTACGCCGGTCTCCTGTTCTAATTTTGCCATCAATGCTTCCATGATGGTGCAATGCGGGCAATCCCTACCGTAAAACTCCAGAAGTCTGTTTTTAGAAATAACTCTCTTCACGACTTTTCTGGCTTTTTTCTTTTTCATTTTGGTTTTTTCACAAGCTTCATCATTTTCCCACAATGTTTAATGGGTGTTGCAGAACTGTAGCCACATTTTTTGCAGACGTATTCAACTCTATCTTCCTCGAAAGGCTGCTGAGCCTCCATAGGCATATTGTGATGCATTTTGCGTACATCTGATTCTTTTCCGCACTCCATACACCTAAAGACCTGCTTCTTAGTGGCCATGGTCAAACTAGCTTGATTCTCTTTTTATAGCTTTCTTGAAGAACTCAAGTTAAGTTACCGCACAGCGGGCACATCAGTATAGATTTGTTCATGCTGTTTTTTGTGAATTCGTAATCGCAGTTATTGCACTTGTATTTGATTATGGTGCCTGTTGAGCTCAAGAAAGTCAATCCTTTCTTTGTTTGTTCTTCAAAAAGTTTAGGCATAATGTTCTCCTACTTTTTGGAGACCATCTGAGCCTTGCTCAGATTTGTCCTCGAAAAGTTTTGGCATTTAAAGTCAGAAAATTAGGGGTATAATAAATTTTGCTGTTGCGAAGTAAATTATTGCCCCTATGATGATGCCTGCTATTACATCTCTTGGGTGATGCCTTTTCAGCCAAACTCGGGCATAGGCTGTTGTGGCAACGCCAGCTGCCAACACTATTGTTGCTATGATGTTGTTGAAGTAAAACATCACTGCTAGAGCGAGCATCGCGGCTCTTGCAGCATGCAGGCTTGGGAATCCGCCAGAGTCAAATTTCTCCCACGCAGTCTTGTATTTCTGATGGTCTGGCCTTTCTTCCCAAAATGTAAAGCGGATAGCCATCGTCACGAGATATGCAATGACTAGCATTATCGCTAGAGTCCATAATTGGGCAAATTTCTGTGTAATCAGAAAAAAGAAAGCAGTAGCAAAGTAAATCGGATTTCCCCCGAATGAGCTTATGTCCTGGATGGTTTCTTTTAACATGTTTCTTTGCTTTGATTGGTAACTTTTAAAAGTTCCTAAAACTCTTGCCAAATATGCTCGAATTAAAGATAATCGACAAAAGCGATTTTTCAGAAGAAAAAGAATCGATTTTCTCATTAGTTGACAAGATATGGCTCCAAAAAGAAGATGCATTTCAAGCAAAGCACTCTATAGAAAGATGGGCGTCTAAAACTGAAACCGGCGCATATTTCTACGTATGTCAAGACTCCAAATCAATCGGAATAACCGGTTATTTCATTCCTAACCTCAAAGAAGGGGTTTTTGGGCTCAGACATCACGGGACTTCCGTCAAAGGAACCGGACGCCTCGCACTAGATCTCCTCGTAAAATATCTTAAAGAAAATTATAAAGATTCTTTCAAATATCTGATAGAACTTATTCCTGAAGGAAGAAATGACCTCATTAGTAAATTTCGGGAATGGGGATTTCATATCGACCCTAAGGGCGTTCCTGAGTGGGAGCCAAAGAAGGATTACTACAAGTATGCAATGATAAGAAAAGAATAGCCCCGCTCGGATTCGAACCGAGGTCCCAAGCTCCAGAGGCTTGTATCCCAAGTCCTAGCTCAAATATTGAGCTTAGTTTGACCGCTGGACGACGGGGCTATGCTAACCTTTTAAAGTTATGATTTTTAAATCTGTTTAAGGGCTCGTCGTATAGCTTGGACAGTACGGACGCTTGCGGAGCGTCTAACGCAGGTTCAAATCCTGCCGGGCCCGTTAAGTAAAATGATAAAAATTCAATTTGAATTCGACATACCTGAAGACAAAATGCAGGAGTTTCTAAAACACGTTCCAACGCTGAAAAAGACTTGGGAATCTCTGGGTTGCAAATCTTATTCAGCCTACAGAAGCATAAATCAAAAGCTTCGCAAGGACCAGATTATTGAAAAAAATAGGATTACGGAGGACATCGTATTCGAAAGCTTAGATGATATTAACAAATTCTTTGTAGCAGCCAAGGCAGATTCTAAATTTAGGGCTATGGCAGAATCTTACGAAAAATTATTCGGTGCAACTAATATTAAATCAAAGATTTTGGAAAGCGTATAAGTCAGAAAGTCTTCCCAGGCCCGCTTAAACTTAAAAACCGGTTTTTGCAGAACTCTTTTCTTGCAAAACAATTTCTTTGAACTCATCGAGCGCGTTAGTTTCTAACAAGAGTTTTTCGAGATATGAAAGACCATTAATATTGCGAGTGATTTGTAATCGTACGTCTTCGCCGTTACACTGGACAGCTACGGGTTGTTTGAAATTAGGGAATGCAGCGCCTTGGTCGCGTAAGGTGTTGTATGCAGTTAAAAAGTAAGTTGCATCGCTTATTGATTTATACTTAACTTCAATAACTAAGGCATATAACCCCGAATCTTTAGCATCCTTGGGTACCAGTTTAGATGCAACTTCGTACATCTCATCACTGATAAAAACCTTTGAAGGTTTTATTTTTCCCATGCAAAAACTTGCTCACAAAAGAATTAAAAAGCTTGAGGGCACGCTTACGGGTTTAGCAGCTGCAGCAAACTCGGTCGATGAGCCGCACCAAATATCAGGAGAGTTTTACCTTGTTTCATAGCTTCTGACACTGCAGGCGCTATGACTTTGTCTTGCAGTTTACTAAGCTCTTCACAATATCGCCACTCCCACAGTGCTTGCTCAATTAGATTAGTGGCTGCTCTAGCCTTTTCTTTTAGAGGGTTGGCTTCTGGAAACGACGTTTCCGGTTGCATATAGTCTGCTTTGTTAGGTGCGACGCACATCATTTTAATGCTGTTAGCTTTGCAGTAATCAATTAATCTAGAGTAATCATCAAATAGCGAAGATGATATGTGATCATCACATAAACGATCGTTAAGCGTTTCACGAGAAATCATATCTAAACGGTACAGGTCAATTGCTTTTTGCCCATTATCTCTAGTAAATTCAAGCGCTACAACTTGAGGCTTTACGTTCTTCACCCCTCTCAAAAAAATCTCCGTTCGAGATGGAATATTAGACAAACCAGCGATAATCTTGTCTAAGCCGTGATAGGAATCCCACAACGCGAATAGGCCTTCCCTGACACGCTCGTAAGAGTAAATAGTAGGCATACTCTGTTTGTCTAAAACATCCAGAAGTCCAGAGTCCAAGTCATATGGGAGAAGACCTTCGCTATTCAGGAGCACGACTCCTGCAATCACCAAGGCTTCAAAGTTCTTGTCATTATTCTGTTTCTGGAGCGCTAGCTCTTTTGTTATCGGTAGTGGCCTGCCTTGCGCATCAAGATAATGTTCCGGAGTCTGTGTGCAGCAAGCGTGTTTAAGTCCGTTGATAACTTTCTGCAAATCTCCTTTAACAAGCATACGATGTTTCAAGATATTAATTTCTTAAGACTTGTCGTTTTCCGCTTACACAAATGTTTAAATAGCTTAGTTTTCGTGCAGAAACAGGTGAAAACTATGGTAGGAATGATAGTAGGTGAACAATTAACCAAGATTTCAGCTCAAAGGAAAAAACTCGAACGTCGAATGGCTATAACAAATAATATTCAGCTGAAAGCAGTTACGAAAAGAGAATTTGCAGTCGGCGGAGAAAAAAAGCCAGGACTGGCTTTTGGATTTACATTCACTTCTAAATACGGCGCAGATGCAGGCGTTGTTGAAGTTGAAGGCGAAGTTTTCTTCATTGATGACAAGAAGAAATTAGATGACATAGAAAAGATATGGGGCGACAAGAAGCGAATAGAGGATGATAAATTGCTTCTGCCCATAATGAACAGGGCTTTGGAAATAGGCTATCTGCAGGCAATAGCAATGGCAGATCAACTAAAGTTGCCTCCACCATTGCAGATGCCAAGATTCATTGGCAAGAAACCAGCTGCAGCTGCTAAAGCAGCATAAATCAGAGCTTTTCTTTAAGTTTTGTTTCTAACGTTTCTCCGTCAACGCTCCATTCATCAAGCTCATCTTCCTTGAAGCCAAGCGAGCTCCAGAACGCTTCGACACCAGCCTTAAGTTCAGCTGTTGGAGAATAGGCTCCTACGCCTTCAGCAACCACAGTTTCTATTTCCAAATTCTTTTCTTTCAAGAGTTTTAAAACTTCGGAAATCCTTAGCAGTCCAAGTCCTTTTCTCCAGAACCTAGGTTGTGTGTTCATATCTTCGATTGTCAACGATTTATTTTTTTTGAAATAATAGCACTCGATGAAACCGATTTTTTGATTTTTCTGTAAAACCCTAACCCTGATGTCAAGGTAGACTTCATGATCATATACTGTCCTATCCGTGCTGAAACTGCTGTAATCTCTCATAGCCGTCAGGCTTTGCTAACGTTTAAAAATTTGATGCCCGTTGCTGTTTCAGCGTATGCATTCGCGAAAGAGCATTTTGCAGCGTTTGACTTCAGATGCGTGTGCGCCATATCTGAGTCAAATGAAAAATTTTTGCTGAATTTTGATGAGCCGTAATCTATCAGCACGGGCTTCCTCCCCAGGGGAAAGAAGAGGTGGTCAATAATTCTATCCCCGTACAAAATGCCTTCCTTGTGGAGCAAGCCATAAATTCTGCCGAGACATTCGCCGAGTTTTTCAGGCTTCAAATCAAAGTCTCCAAAACGAGGCCCGGCAATGAATTCTTCAACCAAGGATTCGAGGCTTATTTCGAAAATCTTGGGTCCGACACCGATTTTCGCAGCCAGGGGCGCTATTTTGAGCTCCGTGCTGTCTTGGAAGGGCTTTACCATGTATTCTTTTTTGCCAGCCTTGCACCACCATATATGGCCACGTTCAGCAACTTCAACAAGCTCTACTCGTGCCTTTGTTTTCTTTGCTAATTTGTAGAAATTCTTGAGCTCATTGACAAGCATACCGCCAAGTATTTCACTAGCTCTCCTAGGCATTAGAAGCTGCAGGTTTTTCTCAAGCTCAGGAGTGTAGAGCTTGAAGCCCATTTCTTTCAGGACTTGGTAAGTGGCCTCTTCGCTAGGCCTCTTGTAGCCCAATTTATATGCCAGCTCTGACTGAACATCGCAGAAAGTATTTATCTTGGGCTGTTCTCGAAGGATCGCTTCTATGAGCTTTCTAACATTCATAAAAAATCAATTATAGAAAGCTTGTTAAGATTATTTAGCTACAATCATCGTAGCAGTTAATGTGACTTCAGGGATCTTTCTTATCTTTTCAAGCATGAATTCGTTCAAACCCGCAACTGACTTTACGTCAACTACTGCGATTATATCCCATGAACCGAATAGCAAGTGAGAATCCTTCACTTCTTTCAAGACTTTGATTTTCTTGAATACTTTATCCTCAGTATTGGGACTGACTCCGAGTAAAACGTAGGCTAGCATTTTTGACTCCAAAGGGTCTTTGAATTTGTATGTTCTGGTATATAATCATTTCTATTTTCTCACACTTATTAAGTTTGCCATATTGCACGCCATATTGTAAATAATCAGTCTTTTCAAGGTTTCTTTTGCCCTCAGGATTTTTCTGGATCCTTTCCAGGGGTTTCTAAAATTTTGGATTAAAATTTTTATTTTTCTCCTCCTCACTTTTATTTTTGTTTGCAATATATACACAATTTTCTGAAATTTTTGAAAAACTTTTCAAAATCCAGTTTAACTAAAAGTTAAACCAAAAGTTATATATAGTTGTACGAAATATTAAACTGAATTAAATTAAATATCAGAGGAGGTAGGCCAAGATGAGTGAATTTTGTATCGACTGTGGAATCGAGATGAGTAAAAGTTACGCGAAATTTAACGAGATGCGCGTAGAGGCACTAAAGTGCGGAAAATGTGGAAAACGGGTTTTTCCAGAACACCTTGCCATGAAAGCTTTGGCGAAATTGGAACAAAAAAAGTTGGAACCATTCTATTTCAGGAATGTTTTGAAAATCGGCTCGAGCTGGGCCATTACTTTGCCAAAAGATATTGCAGACAGCATGGGCATATGTAAAAAAACGAAATTCAAAATCCGTCCAAACCTGCAAAAAAATTTAATTGAGATCCACAAGCACAAATAAGATTAAATCAAAAGGTTTAACCAGAAATCAAAATATTTAATCCGTACATAAACCTTAAAAATACAATATTGCAAATAAATGTATGGCAACAAAAACGATACAATCTACAGACATTAAACAGTATGAAGCAGCCATAAGTAGTGTGAAACCCGGTGATTTTATTTATGTAGACGCTAAATTGCTGTGTGGTCCAGTTTTGATAAAATACAATTCTCACGATGCGCCGAATGAGCTTAATGAATTGAAAATACGGGGCGAGTATATACGATTGGTGGGCGTAAGCGTTCACGTTGTTCCATTCGACTATTGCATAAAGCCTCAAAATGAGTTAGTTATCGGGCCAGTTGAAGAGCTTAAGCAATTATTTATTAAACGTCTTGGCTTTGAAGTGGACAAGGAAAAGAACTTAGTACATAATAGGCAAGTTGCCGCGCTCCAGAAGCTAGAAGACGCTTTAAAGTAAGCTAATCAAAACCTTTAATCAATGATTAGATTTTTTGTTGTAAGAATGCTTTTATGTCTATCATCACTTTGCGCTTTAATGGGACGCGAAGAAAAAGTAATTAGTGCCGTAGCGCTGTTCTTAGGGAGCGAGGCCAATTCTACGGTTACTGGGCTTGATGATTGCAGAGTTAAAGCTGATGACAGAACTTACAAAAACCTTGGAAAGGGCATTACCCTTTGCGACGCCTGGCTATCCGCATATGCAGTTTATCAAAAGGACAAGATTAACCTGCAGGAACTTGAAATCCGCAGGGCAATAATGCCTTTTGTAGAGGTATTTAATCAGCATGTTAAATGCGAATCCGATAGAACAAAAGCCTTGGAGAACATAGCTCAAGAGTTTAAAGAAGCAAAAGGCGGACTGGCTCAAATCATCACGGGTCTCAAAGGCAACACTATGCCTTCTGAAGATGTAATAAAAAAATACGAAGGATTTTTTGACAAAATCAGCACGGTTTACATAAGCTATGCCAATCAAAGATTATCACACGTAAAGTGAAATCAAAACCTTTAATCAATGATTAGACTTTTAAGACTTCATTCTTGCCTATAGAGATATGGGTGATTTAGGAAGCGAGCACGAAGCAGCGCTTGAATTAGTTATAGACGAGTTTAACAAATTGAAAGAACTCGATCCAAAGCACGATTTGTTGAAATTCAGTGATGTTGTTTATGAAAACGGATTTAACCAATCTTCAGAATATTGGACTGAATTTAATGGAACGTTCAATCCTGACCCAAAGTCTGCTAAGCTTCCGGTAGCAAGCATGCTTGCAAAGTACTATGTTGCTTTGAGAGATGCTGCAAATCAAGGAAAAACACCATCTCAATAGACTAGAAAGTTTTGCAAGTTTTCTGAAAAATGCCAGCGGTTTAGTGCAGCGGTATTGAGTAAGCTGTTGGATGCCTGTAAGCAAGCTTACAGGCCAGTTTCCGCCAGAAAGAAGGGATTATGCCAAATGGGTTTATTGTGGCAATGTTTTTAAGACTGATGCGATTTTGGCAGGCATGGGTGACAAATACCAAGAGGCATGGCGTCAGGTCGTAGACAGCTATGAGCAGAGAACCGGCCAACCCTTTGAGCCTTCCAAATTTCTCGAATTGATATGGGGTGCACCTAAAAGAGTTAGTAAAGAAACTAAGCCAGAGCTCGTGCTCTCGAAAGACATATTGGCTATGGAGAGGGACTTGCGGACTTTTAGGGAAAAGATCAAAGAGAAGCCCCTAGGCAGTTTTCTGACAAATTACTTTGTCGCAGCATACGAAGGTTTCTTTGGTAAGGTATGGGATGAGTACGGTGACAAGCCAGAAGAGGTTAATCGCCTTTTGTCTGGATGTCTCGAAATAACATATGATTGGCTTACAGCATCAGGCGGAAGACCGGACGCCCCTACGTTGGATGATACAATAAATCCCAGCGACGAATATAGGAAGAAACAACTCCGCCAAATTAAAGTACCTGACTGGACAGACGAAGATTCCGGACAAGTTAGAAAAACTATAGATATACCTATTGATAGATTTCTGCTAGAGAAGAACAACACAGTGAATTATGAAGAGATGCACAAGTGGATGATGAAAGCACCGCCAGTAAAATGGACGGATTGTGACATTATGATATGGTCGAATTTTAGGAATTATCTGCTTAGGCGCTTGGAGTCTGCAGCAGAGCGCGAGGACCCGCTCGCAGCCAAAACAGTGGAACTTATGAAAAATGTACTTGATAGTTTTGTTGAAGTAGATAAATGCTACAATACTTTCAAAACGCATTGAATTTGAAGGATTTTAGGTTTTTATTGCTGCGGTGTTTATGATGGGTCAGATCTTATAGTCCAATCTGAGTACAATTTTCTGATTTCATTTACGTGCTCTTCGCTTATGCCTATGCCATAGCCTGCGCTTTTTTCCCAAAAATATGCTTTTTTACTTTCAGTATTGACGGCGGCTCGCCCTGCGCCCAGAACTTTATAGCGCTCCCCTTCGATTGCCGGGCTCATTTCGTGCAATCGATTTTCTAATACCTTAAAATCTATGCCAAACTTTTTGAGAAAGTTTGCTAAAATGTCTCCATGATTAGTATCGCCAAAAGCCAGATTAGGCTTTCCATCAATTAATAGCTGGACTACTTTATACATGCCACTTTCAGGCCATGTGACATTTGGCTCGTTTGTAGCCATAGCAACCAAACATAAGTTAGCCATAAAAATCTTGCCAGAAATCCGGGCGGTAATGTTTAAGAAGGTTTTATTGAAATCGCGCTTATGACAAATATTTGGGGCTATAAAGTAATAGCACAGATTCTTTCTACATACAATCCCAGTCCGAAGAAGGTTCTCGAGATAGGCTGCGGGCATGGGGGATTTGTTGGCGTGCTGTGCAAGGCAGGCTTTGATACGTATGGTCTGGACAAATATAAAACTGGTTTTGGCGCATCAGGGACGCGCAGATTTAACGACCGATTGATTTTGGCGGATGCTCAGAATATCCCTTTCAAAAACCAATTCAACGCAGTTGTTTCGAATTCATTGCTTTCAGTAGTTGGGCTTGAAACAATAGCTGGGTTTGATGGAAGTGGTTATCTTATACTGGACTCTGGCGGGGAACTGGAAAAGCCAAACAAAGGAAAGCCTGAAGTCGTGGCAAGAAATATTCACAAATCTGTCCACAATGTTCTAACCGAAGGTGGCATTGCAATACACATTGTTCCGCATAATGAAACTGTCATTGCGCCGCCGAAGAATCTGTATGAGTCAAAAGAAGTCACGTTGACCATTGACGATGGCGCTAAGCAAAATGTAGGCTTAGTTCTGAGAAAGATTTAGTGCTGCGGTGTTTCTAAGGCTAGCAGCAGATAATGCTTTCTAGCTCAAGAATAAAAAGATAAAATATAATAAAAATATAAACTAAAACTAGCTTTTAGAGCTGTTTAGATGTTTAGTTTCCTTTTCTTTTTGCGTAACAGTCTCTACAGAATACTGGTCGGTCTGCAACTGGCTTGAATGGAACCTGACAAGGTTTACCACATTCAGAACAAGTAGCATCGAACATTTCTCTAGGTTCTCTATTAAATGCCATTATTTTCCTACTCCTTTCAATTTTGTTATGTTCGTTGAATTCAGAACTCAACTGCTCATAACTGATAGAAAAGGGCATATTTGCCTTTAAAAGCCTTATTGTTCAGAACTTTATTTTAATTTATTATGCAGTTTTACGAGGTAATTTACTAGCTCTTTGTTTGCGCGCTGCATGTCACTCAGCACGAAGTCCATGCTTGGGCAGCTGTTAACCTCTATTAGGTACCATTTGCCGTTCGCGTCTCTCATCAAGTCTATGCCGCACCACTCTAAACCAAAAACCTTTGCAGTTTTCCTGCACAGTTTTGAAAGTTTTTTGTCCGGCTTGAATAATCTGTATTTTTCGTTCTTTGCATACAACTTGCCTTCTTTCCAGTTCTTGCCGTATTTGACAATTGCTTGGATTATTTTATCTCCCGCAAGCGTTACCCGGTAGCTAACTTTCCCGTGCGGGATATATCTTTGGGCAACAATCGGCATCAAGCCGATTTTTTTGTGCAAGCTCGCGATAACTTTAAGCGCCTCTTCGTAATTCATAGCCTTCTTTACGGCCTTGCCCGTATCCGAAAATATCCCTTTGAAAACAACGGGCCCTTCCGCAAGAATTTGCCTGAGTTTGGCAGAATTGCCAATATCCCGCGGGATGTAATATGTAACAGGAGTCGGCAGATTGTGTTTGACACATATAAGATAAAATTGCCATTTATCCTCGTTGTAATAGAAAGACCTTGTGGAGTCTATAACGTGCTTCCCAAGTTTTTCAAATGTTTTGGCAATCTCTAGCGAATCGTACGTATTTGGCATGTCTCCAGCAGTATTCAGTATAATTCCAACGCTTTTTGCCTGATCTCTCAAAGTTATGTAGTCAATATCCGTTTGTATCGGAAATAATACTACGTCAAACTTTTCTTTTAGTATTGGCAGAAGATGCTTTTCAGTAGGCGTGCCTCTGGGTGTGCAGATAACTCCAATGCGAGGCTCGGCCATAAATTTAATTCGAGAACTTGGTATTAAAATGTTGCTAAGGCCTGGCAATTTTCCAAAGAACTTCTAATCCTCAGAACGCTCGCCGCCAACATAAACTATGTTTTCTGTTCTAATCTGCTCTTTGCCGTCAATCCACTTCACAGTTAGATTTGCATTGCCTCCGTGTTTTTCAAGAAGGTGGCAGATAAAAAACACAAGAGGTTTTGTTGAAGATACGTCTCTGAGGTCAGAATTGAATCTGACTATTTTTTCTTTGCAGGGATCGTCTTTTTCGTGGTAGACTTGTGCTGTTATTCTGTAGCTGGGCTTTGGCTGGGAGCAACCTGGCGGCACTCTTTCTTCAAGACTTACAGTGTGTCTATTTCCGTTGAAAACTAGCTGGTGGTCGTCCTGAACAGCCGCAAAAAAGTCAATATAATCGCTGATGAGCTTGTCTAGCGGAAGTTTAAGCTCTAATTTATGAACATCAACATTTGCGTCTTCATACACTTTGCGCATGCATAATTAAAGCAAGCAAATCTTATAAGATTTGACAAGTGGTAATTAATTGGTTTGAATCGCTTCAAGTCAACCAATATTTTACTTTTGTTTGTCTATTGCTTTTTCTGCCAAGTATTTGCGTTCCTCTATTCGCATCTTCAGATACTCGCGCGCAATAGACGCAAATAATAGCACACCAGTAAGATAATCTTTTTTTACCTCAGGACCACAAATTCTTGGATCCTTAGCTCCGGTGAATTTGCTGAGATAGTTCAGTGCAGGCAGAATATCGCCACCCTCTGCTTTTTTCATGTCCTCAGCCTTTTTGCGCATTTCTTCCAGGTTAAATTCCAATGATTCGCATTCAGTTTCAACTGTTTGTTCTAGTTCCTGGCACTGCTTAATTCCCGCGTCGTACTTTGATTCCTCGGCGTGGGGATGTTGTTGGATTAATCTCATTATATTGTTAAAATCAGACATAGCATTTACTGACATATAGCACCTCGTACGAACTTTCAAAGTGTAAAATATAAAAGCATTTTTATACTTCAGTAAACACCATAGCAGTATGCCCGAAGGCGATGTTCAAACAGAACTTTTAGTTAGCGGAAATTGTGGTGATACGAAGTTAGCGACTATAAAACACAAATTTATAGGACATCAAGTTTGCAGCAATACTAAAATATTAATTATTGGTACATTTAACCCTGATGTAAACGGAAACGAGGCTGATTTTTTTTATGGCAGAAATAGAAATTACCTTTGGAATCTTTTGCCCGGCGTATTTAATCAAAAAGGTTTGAAGAATAGCGCCCTAATAGAAAAAAAGAAATTCATGGAGTCCTATAAAATTGATTTTGTTGATTTAATTGAAGAAATCAAAATTGATATGGGGCAAGAAAATAATTATAGTGATGATTATATTGATTCAAAAGTTAGTGAATGGAGTAATATTTTAAGTATTCTCAAAAGTCTCAGAGATATTAAAGAAGTATATTTTACAAGGTCTACCGTTTCCGGAATACCAAATATTGAAATTAAAATTCGAGAAATTGAATTATATTGCAATAACAACGGTATTAAATTTGACTATTTACTTACTCCTGCTCGTTTTGAGAGCGAGAATAAACTTAAGAGATGGAAAGAAGTATTTAATAGAAATGCCACTATTGCATCAGCTAACCCTGCGTAATTTTTCTAACAGTGCAAAGTTATAAATATCTGTAAAACATTATAGTGATATGGCCGAAGACGATGTTCAAGCTAATTCCGTGCCCGCTGTAATACCAGCACAGCAGACTTCAAAGATTGTTTCTAGAGGTGTTCCCGCAAAAGAAAGTCTCTGGCTTGATGATGTCAGAAAAAGAAGAGAAGAATGGCAGTATCACAAAAAAGTCAGATTGGAGTTGTACCATTTGATTCAAATTGTGTTTCCAAAACAGCACCAGCCGAAATATCATGACGTCGCATTGAAATTCATGAATTTCCTTTTGGAAAAAGGAAGACTGGAAGGCGCTGACACTGGTTCCTTTATTACAACAAATGGTTTCTCAAAAGCGACTTTCTACAATGTGATTTTACCAAGACTGAAAAAAGTTGGCATGGTCAGGCTTTTGAGGGAAGAATTCAATCAGTCCAAAGATAAGCAGAAATATTATCGCAAGATAATAGAGCCATCAAAGCAATTCTCGCTATTCTTCAGGAAACTTGGGGATGAGTATGAGACAATTCTAGATACTGCAGAGGCAAAGAGACCGAAGCAAGAAAATTTGCCCGATAATTTATGAACCTGATAGCTTTTTAATACCCTGAATTTAGTATGATAGTATGACAATCGGCAAAAAAGATGTTGCAAAGAGACTGAGGTCTGTTAAGGAAGAGGTTGTTGCCCTTGAGGCCAAAATAAAGGCCGGCGGCGCTACAAAAGAAGATTACGAAGCGCTGACAAAGCTAAGGAAGAGACTTAAGTAAACAAATAAGAATGGAAGCGCATTTGGAAAAGAGGCCTCCTAAAAGGGGTTTCTCAGCTAAAGAAATAGACAAGCTCAGAAATCAAGCCATTGAAAAAATAAAATCAAAATTATTACCTAACGATAAGATAATCAAAATTCTATTAATTGGTTCATCCGTAAAAAATTCATTCGGTAAGTATGAGCCACCAGGATTTAGGGGCAGTTTATTTTCCGATTTTGACTTTATAGTTTTCGTCGAGGATGATTATGAGATTCCTGAATGGCTTGATAAAGACCCTAACGGGAAACCCTTTCCGAACGATAAATTGAATCTCGCATATAGAAAAAACAAATTCATTGAGAGTAAATATGATGCTGAGGTCTTTTTTATTAGAAGAAAAAATATGGTGAATGCAAAAATTCAAGAATTAGGAGAAAAAGCAGGAATTCCTATGACTTCGGACAGCAATCATAAGCATTTAGTTGTATATTCTAAGGACTAACTGGGCAAGGTGCGAATTCGCAATTAGGACCTGTTCTACCTACTGCAGAGCCATCAGGGCAGATTTTTGCTTCTTCTGTGCAAGCTTTAGCGGTCGTGCAGTTTTCTTCCCAGATTCTCAGGCATTTTTGCTTAGCTTCACACCAGCTATATCCTGCAGAGCCTATGCAGCCATGTATGTCCTTATCGCAGCCAACGCATGGTGCACTTTCTTTCGTCATAACAACGCTCGTTGCAAAGAACAGTAAAATAGCGATTACAACAATTGCAATTATAATGTTCTGTTTTGGTTTGGCCATGCAAGATTATTGTGCAGTTATGTTTAAATCACTTCACCTTTCGTTTATTAAATGGAATTAAATCGTGTGACGCTTGAGGACTTCCTCTTAGATCCGAAGGAATCTGTCAGGATACCCGACAGAGGTCAGGATGAAAATAGTAATGTATTTTATTTCATAATTGACATAAAAGCTGGCAAGCTTGACAATTACGAAGGGACCTATGTTGTTTATTGGCACGGCAACTTATACGGTCAGAGTTCAAATGGAAAACTGCTGCAGAAAGAAGCCTCAAAACTATACGAGGATATCACCGTTTTCAAAGTACCAGATGACCTTGATGAAATCAAAACTTTGAAGAGCTTTCAAAACGAAGACATACTTGCAAAATGCAAATATAGCGGCTAACTTAGTGATTTTCCCCTTGAAGGGGAACAAAGGAAACGCCAAAAAAAGGTTCTATTTTGGTTCCTGTTTTAGTTTTTTTGTATAAATACAGGGCGTGCGTTGTTGTTTCAGGAAACAACAGTATTCCAGGTGTGGCTAACTGCGACAGTAATTTTTCTGGTCTGAATGTTGTGATGTCGGGCGCCGCAGTTAGGTAAATTCTGTCGTAGGGTGCATTTTCTTTAAAGCCAACGGAACCGTCACCCTCTACGACTTGAATTTTGCCTTCAAGAGAGCCGAAATGTTTCTCCAGATTCTTTTTGCCCATTTCTGCCAATTCAGGCACAATTTCTATGGTAGTTAATTTTCCCGGCTGAATTAAACGGGCGGTCAAAGCAGCAGCATAACCGCAGCCCGTCCCAATTTCCAGAACGTTTAAACCCTTTTTGAGCTCCAACATATCTGCCATCAGGGCAACGAGGCTTGGCATGGAACACGTGGCATTGTATCCTATCGGTATGGGCCCGTCATTGTATGTGCTATAGAGCTCCCAATAGCTGTCCGGCAAGAACTCAGCGCGATCAACTTTCGCCAAAGCTTTCAAAACCTTCTTGTCTCTTGGCGATTTGATGCATAGCCAGGTGTCGTTTGTTCTCGCAGCTTCAACCAAATCTTCATTTCCCATATATTTTCAGAATTTTGCCCCGCGTAACTTCGTCAGAGGATACCTGTTGTTAGCAGGATTTCTTGAATCATTTTTCAGCAGGCCTTTCTTCTCCAAAGCTTTTCTTATGACATTCTTACGGTAATCATCTCCGAAATGGTACCATTTCTTTTCATAACCAACATTACCTTTGTAATCCATGACTATTGAACCAAAACTAAAAATAGGCATTGTGCTCCAGTTTAGCAATATCTTGATTTTTGGGTTCTGTTTACCTAGATAATGGTAGATGTTATGCTCCCATTCAAGCGTATAACCTTCGCATAGCTCATGTTCAGAGCCGTCTTTATGCACAATGTATTTTCCTTTTATTTTCAAGCAAAGACCCTCATCTTTAACTAAATCATCAAGAATATCCTCTAGCCCCTTAGCTTTTTCAGGGTCTATTCTTCCCCAGTATTCTGTTTTGGTCATGGACAGGAATTTTTAAGTAGTCTTAAAAACGTGTTTATTTGGTATTGTATTTTACAAGCCTGCCGTTGGGCAGCATAAGCCCATCAACTTTCTTAACACCAAAACAGCGCTGCATTATGTCGGGAGCTGTTGCATACAGCTTTGAGATGAATTTGTCTGAGGGCAATGCGATCTTAAGCAAATCACTGGTGCCTTTCCCGCAATTATTAAAGCGTACGTTGTAAGTCTGAGCTCCGTAGTGTTCATGCACGTTTACGGCTTTAAACTCAAGTGTTGGCGCCAGATGAAATTCATAAGATTGTGAAAGCTTGTCCTCCTTGAATACGAGCACGTTGCCTAAGTAACAATGAGTAAGATAGACAAAAGTGTGCGGGTAACCTATAACACCACCACGTCCATCCTCGATAATCATCAGTAAGTCATTTTCCTTAATGTCCGCTAAATCAAGCCAAGGAGATTCTTCTTTGATTTCTTCTTCTGAAAGCCCTTCATGCAATGCAAAACGTTCTGCTTCTGGAGCAAATTTTGTTGTAAACGGCTTGATTTCTCCGAGAGCGCCTTTCATTCGCTTTTTCATTTCGGTCAGTTAGTAGTGAAAGTCATAAAAATCTTGTTAAGCGGATTTTATCAGGGCGTAGTTTTCATAACAAGATTGGTCAGAATTTATTTAAAAAAATTCTTTTATATACTAGAACATACATGCCAGAACATGGTCATCAGGAAATTGCCATCTGGAAAATGGCGTCTCTACAGCAGGAGCATCAATCCAAAGACAGGCAAAAAACGAAATCTGGGAACTTTCAAAACAAAAGAGGGAGCAATAAAGCACGAAAGACAAGTGCAATTTTTCAAGAGAAGACATTAAATTTTGGCAAGGCTTAAAAGATTAATTAAAAAACAAATTGCATGAACTATTTATTCGGAGGCTATGCATCGGTAATCGGCCTTAAACCACTGGAAGAATATTTTGGTATCTATAATGATGCTTTGAAAGGCATAAGCGGCATTGAAAAATGCCGTGAACACGAAACGCAGCAAGATATATGGGCGCTTAGATTGCTGGACTCTTTGGTCCGGACAACAATTCTGAAAAACGCTTTTTATTCCACAGCCCAAAATCTAGGGTTAGAAGCGAAGCATGTGGAAGGCTGGAAGTATAGGATTATTTCAAATGATGCTGTATTGGTGGATTTGTGGCAGGAAATCGGTATACCCCGAGATCGCGCGTATCTGTGCTTCCCGCAGAATCCGGAAATAAAGGATAAGCAAAAAGCATTTTTATTGTGTTTTGTCAAAACACTTGAAGATATATTAAAAAAATAGAAACTTAGACTATAATCTAATCTAAGAGCTTAATTTATAGACCTTTTTTCTTTGCGTAGCAGTCACGACAGAAAATTGGTCGGCCTTCAGCTGGCTTGAATGGTACTTGACATGCTTGTCCACATTCAGAGCAAACCGCGTCGAACATCTGTCTTGGCCCTCTTTGGAATGCCATTATCTATTACTCCTTTTTGTTTTGTTATTTTCCCGAATCTTTAGAACTCGTCTACTCATAACTAAAAATAGCTGAAATTTCGCACCTTATAAAGTTATTGATTTGGCAAGGTTTTTATGTTTTAACTATGCGGTTAACTGCATGGATGCGAACTTGGTAGCCAGAATCAGAGAGTTCAGGACAACAAAGGATGACGATCTCTGGGCAAGGCTTAATGCTTTCAGGGGAAAAGACATTAGGGATTATGACTGCGAGGTAAAAGATGCAAAAGATTTTGGACTTGCTATTCTTTATTATTCAAAAGATAATTTAGTTTTGATAAAAGAAATACAAAGTTATCACACAATTAATAATGCAGTTACGGCTCTAGAGCAATCAGGCGTCTACGCAACTCATATTCTGATCACAGGCAAAGGGCACAAATTCCCATTTAATCCCAAAACAGAAAAAGAGAATGAAGAGCATGCAATGCCCTTCGGGATGCGGGATGTAAGACATCCATTAATCGTTACACAAAACGAGCATCCGCCACTCGTAGCAGGCGATTACAAATTTTTAGAAGAGATTTACAGGGCTTTTGTCAATTAACAACCGCACACCGTTGACGTGTGGTCGCATTGGCAAGCCAATGCAACTTATGGAAAAACTCCATTATAGACATCAACCAGCTTCACAAAGCTAACCTGTGGTCGCATCGCCGATGCAACTTAGAGCGACAGTAATTTTCTCGCGTCACGGAAAAGTTCCACCATAAATATCGACCGAATGTATTGCCCAGGCAAGCATTGCTATCAAAGCAATGATGAAAATTACTGCAACTATAACGGTTTCCTTGTTGAGTTTCGCTTTTATTGTTTCTAACATGATAAATAAAAAAGAGCTCTTATGCGAGCTCTGCGTCTATTGCCTGCTGAAATGCTGAGAACGGTTGTGCACCAACTAATGTTACATAGCCATCTTTGTCGTTGCCTATGAAGAATGTCGGTGTTCCTGTGACGCCTGCAGCACTACCATCTGCTAAGTCTTTGCTTGTTTCATTAGTGTATTTGCCCGATGTGTAGCAGGTTTGCCATTTTGTTACGTCAACGCCAATGTCTTTCGCGTATCCTTTGAATACAGTCATTGGATCTTCAACTGAAGCCCAGTCTGCTTGTCCTGCAAAAAGTGCATCGTGCATTTCAAAGTATTTGTCTTCAGCGCATTCTACGGCCAATGCAGCATGGCCTGAATTAGCATGGAATCCTAGTGGGAAATCTCTGAACACTAATTTGACTTTTCCAGTGTCAATATATTTAGATTTGATTTCAGGTATTGTGTTAAGAACGAATCTTGCACAATATGGGCACTGAAAATCTGAAAATTCGATTATTGTTACAGGTGCATCTTCATCTCCTAAAACAGCATCGTCGTCAACACTTACTTGCACTCTTTCAGGTTGTTCGTTGTCGGTAGGTTCAGGTACATTAGCTACCGCGCCAGTAGGTTCTCTCAGTCCAAATCCGCCGGTCCAAATTGATGCTGCTAATACTACGAGCAGCACTACCGAAACGATTTGCCAGAGAATACTTTTCTTTACAACCACTGTTGGCGCTCTTATCTCAAGTTTAGGCTCTTCTGGTTTTGGTGTGTGTATATCTTCCATTTGGCACCGCAGATAACTAAGTTATTTAAAGCTTACTTAGAAGTCGGTTTCAGTAGAAGTGTTCGGCAACAACTTTACCATCGCTAATGGCAACTTGCAAGACATCAGAGCCTTCTGAATAATACCAGTATTCAAAATCACTAGACAACTTTTGTATTTGTCCAGGCTCGCCGGCTATGCCTTTTAGTGTTTCTGCAGTCATTCCAGTTGTTATTTTTTCCTGCAGAGATTGTATCGCGCCTGCTTCCGGAATATTCGTGAGTTCGCCAGTTACAGATTCCTTGCTTGCACAGCCGCTAACAAGAACCAATGCTATCAGCGGCACAATAAAGAGTAGGTTTTTCATGGCATAAATTGGGCATTAGTGGATTAAATATTTTGTGTTCAGCCCAAGCGAAACAAGTTTCGCTGGATCCAGCAAAATATCGAAATCAGGGATTTCGATGTCATTGAACTTTGTTCGATAAATCTTTGATTTTACTTAGTATTGTTCCGCAATACAGCCTATCTGTACGGACGTAGACATTGTGCAATCGTTTCCATAACTCTTAAATACGAAAGATGTGATAAAATCCTATCAAAATTAAAGGAGGTGTATAATGGCAAAAAGAAAACCATTCGGTGGAATGACAATAAAACCAGATGCAAAGCTCGCCGCGGTTATTGGAAACGGTGCGGTAGCCCCATCTGCAATGACCAAGAAGATATGGATATATATCAAGAAACATAAGCTCTTGAAGAAATAAATTTTTGGTTTTTTATTTATTTTTGTTTTAATTCTCACTCTAAAAATTTATATATGTCGGATGTAAAGTTCTGATGGAGGTGTAGAATGGCTGCAAAAAAAAGATTACCATTCGGTGGAATGGTCATGTGGTGTGACTGTGACTGCCCAATGAAATCTGTCTTCGGAAAGAAGCTCCCACCATCAAAGCAAACAAAAGCGATGTGGGTTCATTTCAAGAAGCACGGACACATAAAGAAGTAATCACTCGATTAACTTCTCATAGATTTCTCTTGCTGTTTCTTTTTTTGTTATTTCAAATTCTTCAAAATCGTCAATAATTATCTTAAAGTTTTCAAAATGCGGACTGTTTATGAGAAGTTTTTTCAGCGCAATTACCAAGCGGATATCTATTTTCTCGATTCTTAACGAAGTGTAAATTGTGTAAGGGTCGAATTCAGCAGCCCTGTCAGCCCATGTTTTGGGTTTTTCTTCTGATGTCGATTTGTTGTACGTCGCGTATATATCGCGAAGGCTTGGCAAGTCCAAAAACACTCTGTCTTTTTTGTCAACATCTATGCGCAGCGAAATCATGTCTTTTCCTAGAATGTTAAATTATTTAAATCGTGCCTTTGTATTTGCAACCATGCCACTGATTAAACTTAGAGATCATGAACGGGCTGAAGCAGTTGGTGCAAGAATCTTTGGCTCAATGGACGGAGTTATAAGCACGTTAGCAGTAATTGCGGGAGTTGCTGGCGCCACTACAAATCATACTATTGTCCTGGTTGCAGGTGTTGCAGCAATGATGGCAGAAGCCATCTCAATGGGGTTCTCATCCTACAGTTCTGCAAGAGTTCGTGAGAGAATCCTCGGCCACAAAAGAGCGCTCGTAAAAAGAACTGCCAGAGAGGGAGCTGAATTCTGGCTTGTGACGATGGGCGGTGGCGCGATTCCGCTAGTTCCATTCTTGTTAAGGTTAACAGATACAATCACAAGTTTGAAAATTGCAGTGGTTTTGAGTGCGATTTTCTTGTTTTCAATCGGATTTTACGTAGGCAAATTGACAAAAAAAGATGCACTTTATGAAGGATTAATCAATGCTATTATGGGTATGGTAGCCGCTGCAGCAACATACGCCGTCGGTTACGGTATTTCTTTACTGTGGCTTTGATTTTTCCCCGTAAAGAGAGAAATTCCCGCACAATCTTTAAAAGACCGAAACGCTAAAACCTGCATGCTGAGAATCTATGACCCTTCACACATTTGATAAAAGACTTCTCGAATTCATGTATCAGCTCACTCTACATCAAAAGTTAATGACTCATAAAGAAATGTCTCAAGTAATAACAATCCAGGGCGAGAAGGTTTCTGAAAGAACCATAAAGCGCTGGCTCAAATGGCTCAAAACTCATCATTACTTCACTTATTACCCTCATGTCATCCCGGAAAGAATAGGGCTGGTAAAATGCGTGGTTTTGATAACCGGCCTCAAAGATTGCAAAGTATTAGATATAATTCCGTATAAAACATATTCGATGTTGGGTACGGAATTGAATACATTCGAAAGAATATTTACAACGCATTATAATGTTCCTCAGAATTATTTGCAAGATTTTGAAAGTTTCTGGCGAAAGGCTCAGAGGCACGGATTAGTGGACAATTACAAAATTTTAAAATTGCAGTGTTCTAATGCCCTCTATGCGCCAGTGCATCAGTTGGTTAACGGAGATGGGCGCATAGATTTATCCAAGAGCATGAGTACTCCTTTAGGACTTGAAAATCTAAACCATGAAATGTTAGATACAGACATACATTCAGAAATTAAAAAAAATCCTTTCCTCATACCATTTTTAATTGAATATTATAAGGCAAACACTTCATCGCGAAAAGTTTGGTGCAGTATGAAACAGAAATTAGCGGAGCGTATCTGGGATTACATAAAAGACGTGAAAATCAAAAATAAAAAAAGTAACGGTAAAGGCGTTCATTTCGCACATAGAACTTTAGAGTACCTGCATAAGAATTTTAATCTATTTTTTCGTCAGATAAGAGTTGCGTATGGTCCACTTTACAGAGATTGCAACGTCTCATTTTGTGCCGTTTTAAATCTCAAAGATAAGAGCGATACTGAAGATTTGTTAAAAGAAATGATTAAGCACTCATTGTTTATGACGTATAACAGACCTGTTAATGGGAAAAGGCTGTTTTTAGAAGTTGTAACAAATACTGTGGGCCTGAACGAAATTATTGGCATTCTTTCAAATTGGCAGAGTATCAAAATCAATGAAATTGTCTTGTTCAATTATGCTAGATCATCCGAATACTGGGAAGATAAAACTAGTGGCTGGCTTAAACAGCATTATCACGAATTATTCGACCCGAAAACTGTTTCCTGGAGATACGATTCAGAAAAATACCTGCAGGAGCTTCAACAATTATCCACAGATAGTTGAGAATAGTTTTCTCTCTCCGTACATGGTAAACTAAGTTTATGTTGTTCTCCATATATATCATTCTCACTATGGAAAAGAGAATTTTATTTGGAGTTTTAATAGCGGCTTTGTTGACTTTAGGCATAACACCAGTGCTTGCTTGTGATGGCGGTGGAGATGTGTTATTTGACGGAAATGTAGTAGTCGGCGCATTTTACCTGACAGACGGCTTCACTACAGTAAGCTATAACGGCCTTGTTAACATTAACGAGCCATATGTGAATCCAAGCCAAGTAGACAGCAGGACAGAAACAATTTACATAAACCAGCTGAGAATGAAGGTGCAAAGCATATCTGCTTACCAGTACACCAAATACTTGGATATAAGCGGCGCAGACTTTGTTGTCATAGGCACGCCGAGTTACTCTTGTGACCTGCAATTCGGCGATGTTGCGCGAGTTAATGTTGTGAGAGCTGAAGCTTGCACAGCCTTCAATGTGCCGGTTTGTGATATGTTTGCTGTTCCTGTCGTCGATGTAGCAGCTGACGTGGTTCCAGTAGAATAGATTTTTCTTTTCTTTTTCTTTTCTTACAATAAGACACTTTTCGCTATTATCTGTCCCTTGCGCTATAAATCTTGAATTCTCCTATTAAAGTGGATAATGATACCATCTCGCTTAGAAGTTGAAAAAAAGTTCAAATCTGCTATTACTGCTAGTTCTCTCGAAATGGAAAGTGAATACAAGCTATACTTGTCTGGAGATGGCAAATTTCTCTAAATGGAAAAAACTAATGATAAGTTGACACAGGAAGCGACAGAATCTGCGCTTCTCGATTTGGATTTAAATAGATATGAGGCTCGCGTTTATCTTTCGCTGGTTTCCGAGGGCGTAACAACAGCAAAAACCCTGAGCGGCATAACAAACATACCTTACGGCAAAGTTTACGAAGTAATTGACAGCTTGGCGAGAAAAGGTTTTGTTCATACACTGCCGACAAAACCTGCGAAATACAAAGCGATTTCGCCGCGGGAAAGCCTGGACAAGATTAAAAAAACAACAGATGCAAAGCTTGCTAAAATAGAAGGCCTGCTGATAGGCCGGCTTGAACCCGTTTTTAACAAAAATAAAAAATTTTCCGAGCCCCAAAACAGTTTCTGGATTTTAAACGGCAGGTCAATGGTAAATCAAAAAGCACAAGAACTGGTAGAATCTGCACAAAAAACCGTTTGTATTTTGACAACATCTGCGGGTCTGGAGCGTTTGAAACTTATAAGTCCGTATTTGAAGGCTGCCAAGGCGCGTGGCGTCAAAGTATATGTGACGGCACCTTTCAAAGCAGACAAGACAGAGGATCTTCAGCACCTAAATGGCCACACTTGCAGGCACGTAGAAAAGGCGTATAGTACGTTTATGGCTGTAGATGATAAGGAAGCACTTCTGATAGAGCCCATACCTGATGATAACTGCCTGCATTACGGCAGAGACTTGGGCGTATTGGTCTCAAACAAAAGTTTTGTGAAATGCCTTTCACAACTTTACGAACTTGGCATGTCTAAATTTGAGTGAATAGTGTTTCTTCAGGATATACGATAATGCCTTTATTTGTCATTCTGTAAAGCTTGATTTCTTTTTCGTGGTCTGTTCCGCGCATCTTTCGTATTACTATGCCTGGAACGAACTGCGAGCCTTGCCTTACTAAGTAAAGCACTATGACGCCGTCAACTACGAATTCTTCTATACCATATCTGGACAAAGACATTGAGCCTTCCTTAGTTTCTGAAGTAAGTATGGATGTACAGCCAGAGGAAGACAGCATGTTGCCGAGAGCTGCCAGTGCGCGCCTCTTCGCCTTTTCCTTGTCCAGTAGCATTGTGAAGAGGTTTACAGAGTCTATCGCAACTCTCTGGATATTATTCTCAGCTATGACTTCTTTTATCTCGTTGATAATGTCTGAAACTTTAGCATCGACTTTGTCCATCGAAGACGTGAGATTGGCAATCGGGCCGCCAATCACGTGGAAGCCTTTTTTCTCTGCACTATTCAAATTTAATCCGAACTTAGACATATCCTCGTGTATTTTTTCTCGGGCCTCTTCAAGCGTGACATACAAGCCGCGCTCCTTGAATTTCATAACGCCGTTATATAGAAATTGCGTTGCAAATGTAGTTTTTCCGCAGCCTGCTGGGCCAGAAAGCAAAATGTTTCTCCCGCGGAGAAATCCCCCATTCAGCATACTGTCCAAGCCTGTTATTCCAGTTTTTACTCGAGTGTTTAATTCCATATTGATTTTACACCTCTCAGAACATAAGAGCGCTTTTTTGTCAGCTTTTGCAGAGCACTTTCAAGATACTTTGGTAAAATTGCGCCCATCGCAAGACCTGAAAAATGAACAAGGCCTTGCGGGGCGCCGATATTTCCACCGGTGAGGGCAGCTTGTGCAAATATCGTGGCGGCCAAGATGCCAAGCATTATCAATGGATTTATGCCGAACTTTTTAGCTTCCATGGAAACCGCACCTAATGCTCCATAAACTGCGCCGGAAGCGCCCAAAGCCACGAATGGCGCGGCAGCGAAAATAGGCACAACTGCAAACATTCCTGTTGACAAGTACGTTGACGAAAAAGTTTTGGAGTTCATCTTCAAGTGCGTTGCAATTCCTGCTGCAAGCCCGGCTCCAGCAACATTTTCAAGAAGATGGCTGTTGTTGAGATGAGAGAACTGAAATGTAAGCAAGCGCCAGTATTCGCCGGATGCCAGCTTTTCAGGAATCAATGCAAATTGGTTTATGTGATTTGGCATCTCAAAAATCACCAGATAAATAACAATCATCGCAGCTATGAAAAATGCAATAGGATATTTTATGTTGTCAGTTATTTTATCCATTTTTCATAACCCCGCAGTATGAAATGCCTTAATTTGGATTTTACCTTTAGCACGTAAATAAACAGGATTATTCCCGCTACAACACCCGAGAAGCCAAGAAGAGGCACGATATCAGTCATAACGAGCATTCATTTTGACTTTAATTAAACACTTTTTTCTCTCTGGTTGGGGAGAATCGAACGTGCAATTTCAAAGGGTAAAAAATTAATCCTACGCCAGAGTGCAAAAAACTGATTTAAATTTTTGAATTTGTCTAAATGCATGCGCAAAGTATTAGTCTTGTTATGTTTGCTATTTCTTCTTAGTAGCGCGTATGCTCTTAGCGCACCAGAAGAGTTGCGTTTTGCAAGCATTTTGCCCGGCGGTTATGCAGAAAAAATCTTAGAAATAAGTGACACGGAAACGTCCCTGATTACAGCAAGCATCAGTGGTCCGGTTGGAAGCTGGCTTTCTGTAAGTCCTGCCAAAGGTTACGTAAATTCCGGATGGCCTTTCAAACTAAAAATTACGGTAAACCCTCCTACGGATGCACTGCCGGGCACTTATGCTGCATACGTAACATTAGATCAGCCAAGCGCAGACAGCACTACTATATATTTGGGCCCGCCCAAATCAGTACGAATTCTCGTGGACATAACGCAAACACAAACCATTCAGGCGCAGGTAAAAGAAATCGAGATTTTTGCACAGGAAAATAAAATTGTTGGCCTCGCTGATGTTGAGAACACCGGCAATACGAACATAATTCCACGGCTGGTTCTGGAAATTGAAGGCCAACAAGCAAGTGAAGAAAATTCTGTCAGTATTTTACCCACCAAAGTTGAAACAGTAAAAGCTGAATTTAATGCCACAAATTTAGCAAATAATGTTTATGATGTAAAAGCTTCTGTTTATCTTCAGAATGAATTGCTAAGGCAAGACATCATACCTGTAAGTCTTGGCAAGTCTTCTGAAGGCGAGCTTGTTAGTTTAAGCACGTCGCCATTATCGGAAATTGGCAAAGCTACACAAATTACCGCACTTTTCAAAAATGATGGCGAAAATGAAGTTCTAGCACAATTGAAAGTAATTATAACAAGAAGTGCAGGAGATATCGAACAGATAGAAAGTGATAAAATAATAGTGCAGCCACACCAAACTGCAAACCTGACTTCTTTTTTCGTGCCACAGGAATCTGACACCTATGCAATCACGGGCTATGTTGTATTTGACAGCTCTGCAACGCCGGAAAAACAAATTGCACTGAATGTGCAGTCTCCAGTTCCGCTATCATTAGGTTTCATTGGGTTTCTGGCTATTGGAATTATGATTGCTCTGTTGGCATATGCTGCCAAATTCAAAAAACGCAAGGCGAAGGCTAAAAGATGACATTACCCGCAATTAGTGGAGAAAAAAAGTATTTAGCGGCTGCTAGAGAAAAATCTGCCCATATGGTCGCTACCGGCTTGCCGAAGTTAGATGACGTTCTTACAGGAGGCCTAAGGCAGCAAAGCACTGTTCTGATAAGTGCGCAGCCAGGCGTTGAGAATGTCGAATTTGCCATGCAAGCTCTTTTCAACAGGCTGAAAGTAGGCGACAAGGGTTTGTATTTTGTTAACAACAAGTCGCCAGAAGCTGTCAAAATTCTTGCAGAGGAATACGGCTGGGACCTGGAAGAGTACCAAAAACAACATAATTTCGAATTTTTTGACGGCTACTCTGCGATACTTTCAATGAAATCGAAAACTAAATACTCTGCGGAGAATCCTGCAGATGCCGAAAACCTAAGCATAGTTTTGCCTGAAACGCTTGCGCAGTTAGATGGCCATAATGTGATTTTCGTTTTTGATGCGCTGTCAACGCTACTAGACTGTGCAGACAATCAAGCAAAAGTTCTAACCAGCATAAAGAGAATGCTTGCGGGAGTGAAGAAGCATAAAGTAACATCAGTATTTTTGTTTACGGACTGGCAGTATCCCAATAACATGACAAACAAGGTAAAAGAGCTTTTTGACTGCGTCATAGAACTTAAGGCGCTCGAGCGAAAAGTTATCCTGCAGAAATATTTCTGTGTTGTAAAGGCCAAGTGGGCCTTTGAAAAGAGAGATGTCCCTTTCAAGATAATCAAACCCGGCGGCGTCATAGTTTTCGTGCCAAAAGTTTTGGTAACAGGACCTTACCACGCCGGCAAGACGTCTTTTGTGCATTCAGCCTCCACGAAAGCTGTATCTGTCAACAGGGCAGGTACAACAATCGCACTGGATCACGGCCATGTGGATTACAAGGGCTTTGAAATAGACTTGTTTGGCACGCCAGGCCAAGAAAGATTTGATCCTATCCTAGAACATCTGGGCGGAGAGTCCTTGGGGGTTATCATAGTTATTGACAGCACGAAGCCCAATGACTTTGGCAGGGCTAAGGAGATGGTAAGATTGTCAAACACTATGGACTTGCCGGTTGTTGTGGCGGCAAACAAAGCTAACTTGAAAGGCGCACTGACCATAGAGGCTATTCGAAAACAAATGAAATTGCCTGCGTCAGTGCCTGTAATTCCAGTCACAGCAGAAAATCTCTCGAAAGTAAAAGATGGCGAGCCCTGCCAGCTGAAAAAAGAGGATGTGCAGAAAGTACTGGACAAATTATTGGAGATTGTTGTTTGATATGGCTGATACAAAGCAAGAAAAATTAGTTGAAATTCTGAAGGGTTTGAGAAAAGTAAGTGATATTCAAAGTTCTGCGGTAGTCAGCCGAGACGGTCTGATAATAGCCGCAGACATATCAAAAGATGTAGACGAAGAGACATTTGCTGCAATGTCTGCTGCAATGCAGGGTGCTGCAGAAACTGCTGTAACCGAGCTTGGCTGCGGCAAATTAAATGAGATAACAATTGATGCTGAAAAAGGCAAGTTAGTTTCTATCGGGGCTGGTGAGCTTGCAATACTAGTCTGTTTGGCAAAGCGCAGTGTCAACCTTGGTTTGATGAGATTAGAACTGAACAAAGCAGCCAAACTCATAGAGCATTTGCTCGGGTAAATGAAATGGAACATCGCAAAACAAAAGGAAGGACGGGAACGAGAAACTATCAAGGTCTAAACATAACATTAATTCAAAACTTAAAAAAGAAAATTGAAGAGCTCAAGGAATCTGAAGAGAAATTCAAGAACATCTTTGACAACGCGTCTGACGGAATACTTCTGGCAGACATTACAACAAAAAAGTTTGTTGTTGCCAATAAGACAATCTGCAGAATGCTTGGCTACAGCGAGGATGAGATTAAAAAATTAAATGTAACCGATATACACCCAAAGAAAGACCTGCCCCACGTTATGGGTGAGTTTAAAAAACAGGCACAGAAGGAAATTAGCTTAACAGAGAATCTGCCTGTGCAGAGAAAGGATGGTAGCATTTTTTATGCGGATATCAACGCAATGCCCGTAACATTCGGCGGAAAGACCTATCTTGCAGGCATCTTTAGAGACATAACTGAGCGGAAAAAAGCACAAGAAAAAATAGAAGCCCAAAACGAATTCCTTAACAATATTTTCGAAGCAATTCGCAATCCTTTTTATGTAATTGATGCCCAAAATTACAGAATCATAAAAGCAAATTCGGCAGCACACATTAGTAAACTTACTGATGAGCCAACATGCTATGCTATGACACACAAGAGGACAAGACCTTGTAGTTTTAGTAAAACAGATCCGTGTCCGCTTGAGATAGTCAAAAAGACAAAGAAACTGGTTGTAGTTGAGCATGTTCATTACATTGACGGAAAACAAAGAATAATCGAGGTCCACGGATATCCTATCTTAGATAAAAAAGGAAATGTCATTCAGATGATAGAGCAGGGCTTGGATGTAACTGAAAGAAAGAAGGTAGAAGAAGCGTTAAAGGAAAGCGAAGCCAAGTATAGAACACTGCTTGAGAATTTACCGCAAAAGATATTCCTCAAGGACAGGAACTCTGTTTACATTTCCTGCAACAAAAATTATGCCCGAGATTTAAAAATCAAGCCAGAACAAATTGTAGGCAAAACCGATTTAGCATTTTACCCTAAAAAATTAGCTAGAAAATACCGGGCTGATGATAGAAGAATCATGAAAACGAAAAAGATAGAAGACATAGAAGAAGAATACGTCCAGAATGGCAAGAAAGTTTTTGTGCGTACAATCAAGACGCCCGTAAAGGATGAAAACGGCAAGGTTAGAGGTGTATTGGGCACATTTTGGGAGATTGTGCCGCATAAAGGCGCTGGAAAAATAAATAGGTGATGGTAAGGTTTGAAGACTGGAGCGAGTTTGAAGTTTAATTTACCAAAAATAGTACATAGTTACATCTTCTATTAGAGAATAAAAAATCTCTATAAGTATTAATAAGAAAAAAGGCCGGATATGGCCTATAATAAAATTACATTAATGGTATTTATCTTAATTGGTTGTATTGCTATATTCCCAAGTCTTGTTTCTGCATCAGATGTCTCAGTCTGGCAAGGCCAGTATTATGCGGGAACAACATTCAATACGGGAACTTATGACTTTAGCTTTGATGTTTACGATGCCCTGACAGGAGGGAACATCTGCTATTCTAACACAACTATGTTGACAACAGGCAGTTTCGGTGAATGGATAACAGAACAGAATGGAGTGAATTCTGCCTGTAATAATGTTTCTAAGGACTACTACCTGAACATAAACATAAACGGAGTGGACCAGACCCCGAGAAGAAGATTAGTGATTTGGAATTCTTTAAGAAAAGATGTTGATGAAACAACTTCAGGTACATTTCAAGCAAATACACAGATTATAGCTCCCGTAGTCCAAGCAGATACACAGGTTATAGCTCCAGTAGTTAATGCTACACAAGTTATGGCTACTAATTTAACAACAAGTTATGGTTTTTTTAATTATATCGGAAATTTGGTAAATAGGATAACTAAATTATTTGTTCAAGACATAGATGCTTCGGGAAACGTGAATGCATCTAATTATACTTTGAATGGAACAACCATCCAAGATTGGAATGACCTCTCTTCAGGAATAGAATCCGACCCAATCTTTACAGCAGAGAATGTTTCTATCTGGAACGCAATTCTGAACATCAGCTTGACGCCAGGTCCTAAAGGTGATCCCGGAGTTAACGGTACAAATGGAATTGATGGAATCAATGGAACGGATGGTGTCAATGGTGCGAATGGTGTAGACGGAATAAATGGCACCAATGGCATTAATGGTATAAACGGAACAAACGGGTTGAATGGATTAAATGGGACTAATGGTCTTGACTGCAATTATGCAAATATCGCATTAAAGAACCAATCAGAAACTTTTGCTGGAAATATAACTGCAACTCAGACAGGTTTCTTTGGTTGGCTTGGTTCTTTAACTTCAAGAATAACTAAGTTATTTGTTCAGGATATTGATGCAACTGGAAACATAGAAACGAGCCAGAATGTTTCAGCTAATTACTTCAAAGGAGACGGCTCTTTATTGACAAATCTTCCCGCAGGAGGGGAATCAGATCCTGTATGGACTGCAAACAGTTCAACTGTGGCAAGAACAGGAAACTGTCCTGCCGGGCAGGTTGTGCAGAATACAACAACAAGCGGAGTTCAATGCATGACTCCGGCAGCTGCAGCAAGCTATTGGGACAGGACAGGAACAACATTGACACCTGCAACTGCAGGAGATAACATCAACACTACAGGGAAAATTCAGGGAAAATATTATTCTAATGATGGTTCACAAGGTATGACTGACACGACAAGTTATTGGATTTGCACAGATAATAAATGCAAGAATTTCTGCCAACTGCAGATAAAGAATGGTTTAATTATAGGATGCAGTTGAAAATGAAATCTATCATTCCTACGATGATTTTATCATTAATTTTCTTGCTTTTAATTCCCTTAGTTAGTGCAGAAACAACGTTCTTCGACCAGGATGACGCTTTTATTATGAGTGATTCCGCAACTGAAGGATCAACAGAACGGAATCATAATCCCAGCGATTCGGAAATACTTTGCGAGTACAATATGGCTGTAGAGTTTGATACGGCTGCAGAATATGAAAATAACGAAGAAGAACCTGTAGAAATAGCCTATACTGCTAAAACTGAAACTCCTAAGATAGGAATACAGGCACCCCCAGTAGTAGTTTCGCTTGGTGCGGCGTGGATAAGCCTGGTTGCGATAATTGCCGCGTTCATAAGCTGGAAAGTCATAGAAAGATATTCAAAAAAGAGAGCGCGAGTACGTGTAAACAGGGAAAAATCGGATAGAGACGCTTATTCATAAAAGACAGTTAAAAGTTACATCTTCTAACAGAGAATAAAAAAAACCTATATTGAGTATAATTTTGCAAAGCAGCATGGTAACAACCAAATTTAGAACAATACTTGTCACGCTTTTGGTCATTTCAATGATGGCTCTAGCGATACCAATAGTATATGCAACTGTAAGTTCAGTAACGCTAAATTCTCCCGCGAACTTAGCAAACACATCAAATACAACGCCAGGCTTTAGTTTTACGGCAGTTAGCACCACAAACACCACATTCAGTTGCGTTCTTTACGTCGATGGCGCAAACGTGGGTTCTAACGCGTCCACTTCCAATTATACCGCGACCATAATTACGAGTTCTGCATTGTCAGAGGGCGCCAGGTCTTGGAAAGTTGGCTGTACTGATGCAGGAGGCGAGGTTAATTCTTCAGCGCAAACTCTCAACGTCGATGCTACTGCTCCCGCAGTAACTGCCAATAGTCCTGCTGCGGCCACAAATACTTCTGACAGCACTCCAGATTTCAATTTCACGTATATAGATGCTCAAGCCCTGATTGCTTCCTGCGAGCTTTTTGTAGATAACACTGGCCACGGCACAAATACATCCACATTAAACAGTACTGCTACAGTCATTACAGCAAACGCTTCAATAGCAGATGGTTCTCATAACTGGAACGTCAACTGCACAGATAGCGCTGGAAATGTAGGTACTTCATCGAGCAGAACTATAAATGTAGACACGGCTCTGCCAGTAGTTACATTAAACAGCCCTGCTAATAATGCAAATACTTCAGATAGCACTCCCGACTTCAATTTCACAGCGACTAATGCAGCATCAGTCTTGTCATGCACTGTTTTTGTAGATGGTACGGCAAGAGGAACTAATTCTTCAGTTTCGAACGCGACGGCAACAGTCATAACAGCAAATGCTTCTCTAAGCGACGGCTCTCACAATTGGTATGTTAACTGTACCGATGATGCAGCAAATACAGGAACTTCAGCAACAAGAACAATAACAATAGATACAGCTGTTCCAATTGTTACAATTAATAGTCCGGGTAATAATACCTTTACCTCTGATAACACGCCAGATGTAAATTTCACAGCCGCAAATGCAGTTTCGACATTGTCGTGTGAACTTTTTATTGGCGACACAGGTTATGGAATAGATTCTTCAGTTGCGAATAGTACCGCGACTGTAATCACAGCCAATGGTACTCTTAGCGACGGCTCGCACAATCTATATGTTAACTGTACTGATGATGCTAGCAATACTGGCGCATCAGAAACACGTATAATCAAGGTGGATACAACTGCACCAACAGTCACGGCAAATAGCCCGGCAAATGGTGCAAATACTTCTGACAGTACCCCCGACTTTAACTTTACTTTCACTGATGCGCAGGCATCAAATGCATCCTGCGAGCTTTTTGTAGATAACACTGGCCACGGCACAAATACTTCTACATTAAATGGCACTGCCACTGTTATTACCGCAAATGCAACTCTTAGCGATAGTTCTCACAACTGGTATGTCAACTGTACTGATTCCGCTGGAAATATTGGCGAATCAGCAACAAGAGCACTCACAGTTGATACCGCTCTGCCTGTTGTCACACTAAATAGTCCAGTAAACTCGGTGAACACCACAGATTCAACTCCAGACTTCAATTTCACTGTTACAAATGCTGTTGCTGCACTAGCTTGTACACTATATATTGACAGTACACCTTACGGCACTAACAGCTCGACGATAAACGGTACTGCTACTATAATGACTGCTAATGCTTCAATAGCAGATGGTTCTCATAACTGGAATGTCAATTGTACGGATGACTCCAGTAACACAGGTACATCAGCAACGAGATCCATTACAATTGATACTGCAGCTCCTGCAGTAACAGCAAACAGCCCCGTAAATAATTATAACAGTTCTGACAGCACTCCAGATTTCAGTTTTAGATATACTGATGCTGCCCTCACAGCATCTTGTGAATTATTCATAGATGATACGGGATATGGCACAAATGCTTCTACAGTAAACGATACAGCTACTATTATTACTGCAAATGCGACACTAAGCGATGCTGCTCACAGTTGGTATGTTAATTGCACAGATTCTGCTGGCAACGTAGGTGCTTCATCAAGCAGGACCATAAATGTAGACACGGCTCTGCCAGTAGTTACATTAAACAGCCCTGCTAATAATGCAAATACTTCAGATAGCACTCCCGACTTCAATTTTACATATATAGATGCTCAAGCGGCCTCAGCTAGCTGTACTTTATTCGTAGATAGTGTTGCTAAAGGAACTAATTCTGCAACCCTTAATAGCACTGCTACTGTAATCACATCGAATGCCACTTTGACAGATGGAGCCAGAAGCTGGTATGTAAATTGTACTGACTATGCTGGAAATGTAGGGCAATCCACTGCACGAACAATAAATATAGATACAGTATTGCCAGTAGTTGCATTAAACAGCCCAGCCAATAATACTAATACTTCTGACAATACGCCCGATATTAATTTTACAGTAACGAATGCAGTACCAGTCTTATCATGCACCCTTTTTGTAGACGGAACCGCCAAAGGCACGAATTCTTCCGTGCTGAATAGCACAGCTACTGTTATGACTGCTAACGCTTCCTTAAGTGATGGAGCCAGAAGCTGGTATGTAAATTGTACAGATAGCTCCAGCAATACCGGACAATCTGCAACACGAACAATAAACGTGGATACTGTTGCCCCAGCTGTAACATTAAACAGCCCCGTAAACAATTATAACAGTTCTGACAACACTCCTAACGTTAACTTTACCTATACGGATGCACGAGCAGCTACGGCTACATGCACTTTGTTTATTAACAACACCGCCAGGGGCACAAACTCAACTACGCGAAATAGTACTGCCACTGTTATTACCGCAAATGCTACATTGAGCGATAACACTTACAGTTGGCGCGTGAACTGTACTGATAGTGCTGGAAATGTAGGCGCAGCCTCAACAAGAAATATTACCATAGATACGGTAAAGCCAGTAATAACCGATATCACGACAGAAAGATCAGCACACTCCAGCAATATTCTGTGGACGACTGATGAGACTGCAAATTCAACGGTCAACTACGGCACTACAACAGACCTCGGGACCACGCTGGACAGCGCAGCCTTCTCTACATCGCACGCTGTCATGTTAAACGGGCTTTCGCCAGAAGTAACTTACTATTACAATATAACCTGCTGCGATTATAGCAGTAATTGCAACACTACTGGACCAGAGAGCTTTACTACAACCGCGTCTGATGGAGGCACAGGAGGCGGTTCAGGAGGAAGCTCAAGCTTCACGTTACCAACAACTGGCGTCTATGAAGCAAATTTCGCTACAAGTGATGAAGCAACGATAATAAAACGCGAAGGATTTATTGCAAAGTTTACGGCAGATGGCACGAATTCGCACACCATGACTTTCAGTGAAATTACAGAAGATTCTGTAACAATAACCATAGCCTCAAATCCTATTACATTTACGCTGGGCATAGGCCAAGGCAAACAGATAACGCTGGATGGCATAAATCTGCTTGTCACGCTGAAAAGCATAGTTAGTGGTCAGGCACAGATCGTACTAACGAAATTAAGCGCAGCAGTAGCTCCGCAGCAGGAAGTCGTAGTGCCACAATCTCCTCCGGAACAAACACAAGAAGAGACTGCACCTGCAACTGGCGCCGCGACAACTACGGAAGAAGCTGTTCAGCTGAGCACGTCTACAGTAGGCCTAGTTGTGATGTTCGTAGTTTTGATGTTTGTTGGTTATTTGCTGACTAAAAGAAGATCTAAACACAACTAAATAAGATGTCGGTGGGAAAATGCTTTATTATCTAATTAGAGATAATAGCATAATCCAACTTTGTAAGGAATAATGTTAAATAAAACACTTAGAGGTTCTTACAACACATGAAAATCTTTCAGGATATACCTGATGGTTCCGCAAACATAGTAATCAGTCCGCCCTTAGAAGGGAAAAAAATCTTGATTTATAAATATGTGGAATACCTGTTGAAAAAAAATGAACCAGTTCTTTACATAACAACTGATGCTTCTCCAGAGGACATAAAAAAAGACCTGGTGAAACACAAGATTTTCTTTGGCGACGCAGAGCCAAAAGGTCTGCTGGTGTTTATCGACTGCTATTCAAGACACGTTGGCGAAGCTGCCAAAAACACGCAGAGCATACGACGCCTGCCAGGTCCATTGGCGCTGAATGAGATTTCCGTAGCGCTGGCCGAGCTGGAAAAGGAATTACTGAAAAAAAGTCCGAAACACACCATACTGTTTAACTCGATATCTACGATGTTAATGTTCTCAAACCCGCAAGCCATAGGCCGGTTTATACAAGTTATAATTGCCAAGATAAAAAAAGCGGGCGGTACAGTGATATTCACACTCGAAGAGGACATGCATTCCTCTGACGTTCTTGCAACCATGGAACACCTAATGGATGCGGTAATCTTCGTAAAGGAAGAAAAGGGCAAATTGATGATGAAAGCAAGGGGTTTGGACGGACTTGAAGACTGGTCAGAGTTTTCTTGAAACCAGTCTCAAATAAAGCCGCACAATAATAATTTATATATGGCTATTATTTATATTTTAATTATGAGTAAGCCACTGACAGGACTAGTATTTGCAATCATAGTTTTAGCTGTAATAGTATTTGCAATCAATCTTAGTGTCAAAAACCTACAGCCTTCTGTTGTTGATAATATGACTTGTACCCTAGATTCTGATTGCATTGCGGCGCAATGCTGCCATGCTACTGAAGTTATTAACAAGAATTTTGCGCCAGACTGCAAGGAAATTTTCTGTACGATGGAGTGCAGATCGGGAACGATTGACTGTGATCACGGCGAAATCAAGTGCATCAACAACAAGTGTACGGTAATTTGGCCAGAGGAGAAATGAAAATGAAACTCCGCATAAATAGGAACTTGTTTCATAACGCAAAACAAAGTTTTGCGGGATGTTTCGCCGAACAAAATTCGGCGTCACATTTGCCTGCTGAAACAAGTATGGCTAGGAGTGTTTCAGCATGAAACTGAAATTTCTTCTTCCAATTGTACTATTATTGTTCTTAGTTCCAATAAGTGCAGACACTGCTGAGTCTAATGTTTCTGTTCAACCAGCGGTTACAGAAGCCATAGATGAAATGAGCCAAGTTGCAGTAATTGTCCTGCTGAAAGAGCCTGAGACTGTTGAACCAACAGATTCTATTGAAGAAAAAGCAGCAGATTATGCAGATGCGCAAAACGAAATTATAGATAATTTAGGTTCAGATGTAGACGTAGAAAATCAATTTTCAGTTATCAATGGCTTTTCAGCCGAGATTAATGAAGCCAGTCTTGAAGAATTGCAGCAGAATCCTGAAGTCTTGAGCATTGAAATCGACAGGGAAGTAAAAATAATGCTGCAAGAATCTGTTCCTTTGATAAACGCTGATGATGTGCACGGGACACAATTATCCGGGCAAAATGTCACTGGAGCGAGCCAAACAATTTGCATAATTGATACGGGAATTCATTATAATCATACAGATTTGGGAGGACTAGGTTTCCCGAATTCAAGAATTCTTGATGGTTACGATTTTGTCAGTGATGATTCAGACCCAGATGATGACAATGGCCACGGCACTCATGTTGCAGGTATTGCAGCCGCCAGCGGCGGAATCACAGGGGTAGCACCAGGTGTAAACATAATTGCAATCAAAGCTCTGGATGCCAGCGGCTCTGGCAGGTTCTCGGATTTAATTGCGGGAATTGACTGGTGCGTAAATAACAGGACTGTCTACAATATTTCTGTTATTAGTTTGAGTGTAGGTACACAGGCATATCACAATGATACTTTCTGCGATGGTGATTATCCATCAACAACTACAGCGATAAATAATGCTATCGCGAATAATATTACTGTAATAATAGCAACAGGAAACGAAGGTAATTATACTGGGATAAGCGCGCCAGCCTGCATAACAAATGCAACTAGAGTAACAGCAACAGATAAATTAGATAACTATGCATCTTATGCAAATCGTGGTACTGGATTTAATGACATTCTTGTCGCACCTGGCGGAATATCAGCAAACGGAATAAATTCAACACAAGACGGCGGCGGTTACGTTAAGATGTACGGAACTTCAATGGCAGCACCGCACGTTTCAGGGTTAGTAGCATTGATTCAGCAATACAACAAACTTAAGTCCGGAAACGAATTGACAGTTGCAGAAGTTTTTGACATAATTAATGGTACGGGCGATTTGCTGTCAGATACAGAAACAAGCATGACATGGAGCAGGATTGATGCCCTGGCAGCAATGGACTCGTTGTCATCAGATGCCATTGCGCCAGTTATAGTTCTGGAGTCGCCTGTAAATGGTTCTTCAATAAATAAAGGCACCGTAATCGATCTAACAATTACTGACAATGTTGCAGTATCATCAGTATTGTATAATTTCAATGGCACAAATATCACGTTAGCAAGTCCTTATGATATTAACACATCGGGCTGGACAAAAGGTGCAAAAACAGTTTATGTTTACGCTACAGATACGTCTAATAATCAGAATTCAACAGTTTACGTTTTCACGATAAATAATGCCTTGCCGGTTGCAAGCAATGTTGCGATTTCCCCTAGCAGCCCAATAACTACAAATGACTTGAACTGCACATGGAGTTATTCAGATGCGGATAGTGATTCACAAAGCGGAACGGTTGTGAAATGGCTTATCAACAATGTTGAAAATTCAACATTTGAAAATCTGACGACAATTGATGATGCTTACACAACAAAAAGCCAGCAATGGAAATGTCAAATTACTCCTTCAGATGGCACTGCTTACGGCGCAGCAGTAAACTCATCTGCCGTAACAATTCAAAACAGCGCGCCTTCTGTTACAACTAATTATCCAAACGGCGGTGAAAGAGTTAGCGGAGCAATAACTGTTAACACAACAGCAGCAGACTTGGATGGGCAAACAGATATCCAGGTAGTATGGTTTTATTATTCAAATAATGGCGGCTCGACTTATACCTTAATTGGAAATGATACGACTGCGAGCGGCAGCGTCTATGGAATCAGTTGGAACACCGCAGGCGTTTCAGACGGCACTGGTTACAGAGTAAAAGCAACTGCGAATGATGGAAGTGCAAACAGCTCACGGGCTTCAGCAAATAACTTTTCTATAAATAATGTGAATGAAGCCCCGACTATTACGTTGACTGCGCCGAATGGCGGCGAGACGTGGAGAAACACAAAATCAATTACGTGGACCGCTTCAGATCCTGACAACGACACTCTGACAATCGCGATTTATTACAGAATAAACAGCAGTTCTGCCTGGGCGTCAATCGATTCTTCAGAACTGAATGATGGCAGTTTCAACTGGGATACGACGTCCGTTTCTAATGGGGACAATTATACTGTTAATGTAACAGTAACTGATGGCAGCCTTTTAGCGTCAGATGCTTCCGATGATGAATTTACCATAGATAATTCAGCAAGTAGCGGCGGTAGTGGGAGCAGCGGGAGTGACAGTACGAGCGGAGATACCACAACATACGATATTTCACAAGTGTATGACTCTCTTGAGATAAATGTTGAACAGAGAATTCAGGTAAACAGCGGAAGCCTGCCTCTAACTGAGATAATTTTCACTCCAAACAAAAATATCAACGGCACTGTAAAGATAAAAGCCCGCGGTTTAGTTTCTGCTCCAGCTACAAATACAGTAGTTTCCGGTGAAGTGTATAAGTATTTTGAAATTATTACAGAAAACATCAAAGACATAGAAATGAAAAACGGAAAACTGGATTTCAAAATTCCGAAATCATGGATTTCTCAAAATTCAATTGACAAAAACACAATTGCTCTATACAGATACAGTCTTGCCTGGTCAAGAATGCCGACCACTCAGAAAAGCGAAGACAGTAGCTACTATTATTTTGAGTCTCTGGTGCCAGGGTTTTCGAATTTTGCAATAACTGGAACCAAAATAGTGCAGGCTGCACCGCTGCCAGAAGAAACGCAAACAGTGCAGACAATGACACCTGAGACAGAAGCAAAAGCAGAAGGCTGGCTTTCAGGCTTTGCAGCCAAATTCAGCTTTGTGGAATCAGACAACTTCTCATTTGCAGTAATCATAATTTCAGTTTTGCTGATAATTATTATTAGCGTCAAGGCAAAGACGGCAGGACCTAAAAAACCTAAGCCTCAACAATATCAACAAAAACCGCAATATGTTCGGCAACAGAACTATAGTTATCAAGACAGGTATCTAAGAACTAAACAACAAATCCCAAAAGCAGAGGTGCCACAGCCTAAAACAAATAGCCGAGGTCCTCCACCGGATTTTGGCTTCAACCTTTAACTAAAGGTTGATCAAAAGTGAGTTTCGCTTCGCTCAAGCTCACATAAGTTGTATTAGCTTCAGCTAATACCAAGAAAATGCGTTACGCATTTTCTGGATCCAGCCGAACTTTGTTCGGCTTGGCGACCACACTCCAGATTTGTGAATCTGTTCTAGTCCAGCCAGCCGAGAGCAATCACAAGCAGTCCGACCAGAATTAATACTATTCCGATTATGCCTTTCAGCACTTGTAAGAATTCCGGAAGGAACAGCCATATCAAAAACAGGCCGGCAAGTATGACTAGGATTCCAAAGATAATTTTTCCAGCTTTTGCAGCCTTTGCTCCCCAATCAATCTTTTCCTCTTCTACTTTTGGTGCTTCTATTTTGGGTTCTTCAATTACAGCTTTCTTTTTAGCCTTTCTTGGCATGATTAATCCTCCAAATTAACAAAATCTAATATGAAAACCATAAAAACCTTTTGTTGCGAAATCTTTAAAAACCAAAATCCAGACTGCAAGTAATCCAATGTCGCTTTATTGAAAAACAAGCAGTCGTTTTTCAATTCCGCAAATTCTACGAATTTGCGTTATGCGGAAGGATACCAAAATGGGATATCAACGTTATCTAAGACAAATGTGGAAGTGCCCAAAGCAAGGGCTTGGCGCTGAGAATTGGCGAAACTGGCTTATTCAATTAAGAAAAGAACCTTCTGTTATTAGAGTTGAACATCCTACGAGACCTGACAGAGCTCACGCTCTCGGCTTCAGGGCAAAAGAAGGAATCATTGTTGTTAGAACTCGAGTAGTACGAGGCGGAAGAAAGAGACCAAAGCCAAGACACGGACGAAAACCAGCAGCATATGGACGTTTCGTAAATGCAAGAAAATCACTGCAAGTCATGGCTGAAGAATATACGCAGAAAAGATATCCGAACTGTGAAGTTCTTAACTCATACTGGGTCGGCCAAGACGGCGCTTACAAATGGTATGAAGTTATACTTGTTGACAGAGCGCACCCTGTAATCATAGCTGACAAAAAATTGAACTGGATAACGAAGCCTGAACACAGAGGCAGAGTTTACAGAGGCTTGACGGCAGCAGGCAAGGAATCGCGCGGTTTAGCAACAAAAGGCAAAGGCTCAGTACAATTCAGGCCATCAAAGAGAAGCCAAGGCGCGAAATAAAGTATATATACGCTTTATTTCTATCGTTTAATGACATAGATGGAGGTACGCCATTGGAAGAAGGGCTTATTGATAATTCTATTTATTGGTATCGCATTTGTCTTAATTGCGCCAGTTCAAGGTAGTCTTTTATCAGACTTTTTCTCAAAATTTAGTTTTACTGGATGGACCGTAAATATATTCGCTGGTGACTCAGATGGAGATGGCGTGCCGGATGGAGTTGATAACTGCGTGACATGTGTTAATCCGCTCCAAACTGATTCAGATTTTGATGGCATTGGTGATGATTGCGATAATTGTTTTACTACGTTCAATCCGACCCAAACAGATTCTGATAGCGATTGTCCTGTTAATGTATGTCAGTGGAAATTGTCTTTTTGCGGAGATGTTTGCGATTTTGATCGCGATGGCGACAGCGTAAATAATTCAGTAGATAACTGTCCAGATAATTATAATCCAGATCAAAGCGATACAGATAGTGACGGCGTAGGTGATGCTTGTGATAACTGCACAGATTCCGATAGCGATGGTTATGGTAATTCTGGTTTTAACAACACTGGCTGTGCGGAAGACAACTGCCCGGACATAAGCAATCCCGATCAAAATGATACAGATTCAGATGGTCAAGGTAATGCCTGTGATAATTGTACTGATACTGATGGCGATGGTTCTGGCAACTCCGGTTTTAACAACACAGGCTGTGCAGAAGACAACTGCCCAAACGTCAGCAACCCTTCGCAAGCAGATGCGGACAATGATACCCTCGGTGATGCCTGCGATAACTGTACAGATACAGATGGAGATGGATTTGGCAATTCAGGTTTCAATAACACTGGCTGCGCAACTGATAATTGTTTGAATGTATCGAATCCGGACCAGAATAATACTGATAGCGATCTTTGGGGAGACGCCTGCGATGTTTGCTCAGAAATAGCTTCTGATAATGAAACAGATGCAGACAATGACACAATTATAGACATTTCTGATTTGTGCCCTTGCTTTACAAGTTTAGATAATAACGATGCGGATAATGATAGCGTTGGTGATGTTTGTGACAACTGCAACATAACTTACAATCCAGACCAGGCAGACTGGGATTTAGACGGAACTGGCGATGAATGTGACAACTGCACAGATCCAGATAGTGATACTTTAGGGGAAGGCCCTGATTGCGCGGGTGAAGATAATTGCCCGAATGATTACAATCCTTCGCAAGCAGACGCAGATAATGATACTATTGGTGATGTCTGCGACAATTGTGTAAACATTGCAAATACAAATCAGTCAGATGCTGACAGCGATAATATTGGAGATTCTTGCGATACCTGTACAGATTATGATAATGATACTTATGGCGTGGGTGCTGGCTGTTCAGGCAATGATGATTGTCCTTTCAGTTATGATCCTACTCAGATAAATTCTGATGCAGATTCCTATGGCGATGTCTGCGATAATTGCCCAAGCGCAACAAATGAAAACCAGGCAGATACGGACCTTGATGACATAGGAGATGCTTGTGATAATTGCACAGATATTGACAATGATACGTACGGCACAGGTGCTGGCTGTTCAGGTGCAGATAATTGCCCAGCTATTTACAATCCTTCTCAAGCAAATTCAGATAGTGATTCTCATGGCGATACCTGCGATAATTGTCCCAGTACGGATAATGATGACCAGGCAGATGCAGACTCTGACGGTATAGGTAATGCCTGTGATGATTGCACAGACCCGGACAACGATACGTACTGTAGTTCACCGCAAACACCAACTGATAATTGCCCATCAGCGTCCAATCCTGCCCAAACTGATACTGATAATGATACTATTGGTGATGCCTGCGACAACTGCCCAAATAATGATAATGCCGACCAATTAGATTCCGATAACGATGGCATCGGAGATTCTTGTGATACCTGTACCGATATGGATAATGATACTTATGGGGCTGGCGCAGGTTGCTCTGGAACGGATAACTGCCCTATAGTCAATAATCCAACTCAAGCAAATTTAGATAATGATACTTTAGGTGACGCCTGTGACAATTGTCCTTCCAATACAAACGAAAATCAAACGGATACGGACCTTGATGACATAGGAGATGCTTGTGATAATTGCACAGATGTTGATAACGATACTTTTGGTGACGGCGTAGGATGTTCAGGCACTGATAACTGCCCAAATGTTTACGATCCAACTCAACAAAATTCAGATGCAGATTCTTATGGTGATGTCTGCGATAATTGTCCTTCTAATACAAATGAAAATCAGGTAGATTCAGATTTTGATGGTATAGGTGATACTTGTGATAATTGCACAGATGTTGATGGTGACGGATACGGCTTGGGACTCGGCTGTCTTGGAACAGATAACTGCCCATCTGTATCCAATCCCAACCAAAATGATGTCGACGTAGATACAGTTGGAGACGCATGTGACAACTGTCTAAACACTCCAAATACCGATCAGGCAGATTCAGACCATAATGGCGTAGGTGACGCCTGCGATATTTGTGCAGATTCGGATAACGACACTATCTGCAATTCTAATGACAACTGTCCAAACAGCCCTAATCAAAATCAGGCAGATTCAGATAATGATACCATCGGTGATGTCTGTGACAACTGTGTGTATGCGGAAAATCCTTCACAAGCAAATTCGGACAATGATACTCTTGGTAATGCCTGCGATAACTGTCCAAATGTTGATAATCAAAATCAGGTAGATTCAGACGGCGATTCCATAGGAGACACATGTGATAACTGCCCGAATACTTCTAATGCAAACCAATTAGATTCAGACCACGATGGTATTGGAGATGCGTGTGATACTTGCACCGATTTGGATAATGATACAATTTGTGATGATGTTGATAATTGTCCAAATATTCCAAATACTAATCAGACAGACACTGATATAGATGGCGTAGGTGACGCCTGCGATATCTGTGCAAATACGCCGACTGGTTGCGAAGCAGACGACAGCGGTTGCCCGATGGATGGCGATGCAGATGGCGTTTGTAACGGCAAAGACCAATGTCCCGGGACTGCTGCTGGTTGTGCAGTAAACGCGACGACCGGTTGTTCTTATGATGCAGACAAAGATGGCGTTTGCAATGAGCATGACCAGTGTGCAAACACACAAGTTGGATGTGTTCCTTCAGCAAATGGCTGTCCAACTGACATAGACGGCGATGGAATTTGTAATGGCTTGGATAACTGCCTAAATAATACAAATGCTAATCAGGCTGATAGCGATAATGATAACATAGGAGACGTCTGTGATAACTGCCTAAATGCATTCAACTTTGATCAGGCAAATTCAGATAATGACACATTTGGTGATGCCTGCGATAATTGTCCAAACATAGCTGCTAACAGCCAAGCTGATTACGACAGAGATGGCATAGGAGATGCTTGTGATAATTGCATGTACATTCCGAACACTAATCAGAATGATTCAGACAGTGACGGAGTAGGCAATGCATGTGATGACTGTCCTACTGTTGATAATCCGGACCAGGCTGACCAGGACCTGGACAGAGTTGGCAACTTATGCGATAATTGCCCAAGTGTCGGCAACACGAATCAGGCAGACGCCGATAGCGATGGCTCGGGAGATGTCTGCGATGCCTGTGAAGGTCCAAACACGCAAATCAATGGCGCAAATGCCTTTACCAGAGACAACTTAGGAAATAAAATTACTTGTGCTGGAACATTTGAGCTTAAAGAAGGCGAGCTGGTAATGTTCACTTCAGAGTATATTGTAGGAAATGTTTCATCTGTCGAATGGTTGGATACATGGAAGGATGAGAATTATCATTTAGAGAGCATCTGGACAAAAACTGAAGAAAGCACGCAAGCAGATTCAGATATTTACAAGGCAGATTTAAACGGACACGTAGTAAATTTGATCAACGACTCAAATGAGGGCCCTAGGGATGGATCATTAGGGGACATAGTTGCCAATTCAAATACAAGTCTAATTGCTTTTAGTTCTGACAGAAGTACAGATGGGTTTCACGATATCTGGAGAATGAATAAAGATGGCGGCAACGCTATCAGGCTTACAGAAAGGGATGAACGAGAACAGTGGTGGGCTTGGTCTGCCGACGGTTCTAAACTTGTTTACTCTGTTTCAGTTCAGGAAGGCGAGAACTATCAGTATATACATATTGTGGATTCTGACGGTAAAAACCACAAGCAATTGACAGACGGAGGTAACGACGGAAATCCAAAGATTTCACACGATGGCACAAAAATTGTATTCCAACAGAAGGTAAATGACATATTCGATATAGTTACAATAGACGTTGACGGCAATGGCAGGACACAACTTACTTCTGGAAACGACGATAAGTCTTCTCCCCAATGGGCGCCAGATGATTCTAAGATATATTATTTTGTTTATCCAGTCATATTCGTAATGGACCAAGATGGTTCAAATCAAACACAGCTCACACCCAACGACTCAACTGTCGGTTCCGAATATGATTTGTCGTTTGATGGAAAGATAGTTTTCTTATCAAATAGAACTGGAAATAATGATGTCTGGGTAATGGACCCAGATGGTTCGAACCAGACAAATTTAACATTTGATGATTCGGAGAAATACCGACCTGCGTGGTCTCCAGATGGAACTAAGATTGCGTTTATCTCTAATGAAGCGGGATACGAAACAATTTGGGTTATGAATGAAGACGGCTCTAATAAATACCAGCTAACTACATTTGGAACTCGCAGCTTTGCATGGGTAAATAATTCGTATATTTCATTTGCCTCTACTGAACTATATAATATGACACTTTATGACATCTACATAAATCTGCTCCGTGAAGATATGCGGAATATCGACAATGGCACAGCCATTGTTAGGGCATTTGCTCCTGGTGCGCACACAATTGAAATGAAAGCGCAATTGGCAAATGGCACTAATATAACAGACACTCTGGTATTGGATGTTTCTGAAACAAAACATACAGAAGAAAAGACTATTGCTGTTATCCTAGCTAAGTTTAGCGATGTTGAACCTTCCCGCGAGGGAGATGGAAGGGACCGAGACGGGGATGGAAACACAACAGATGATGATGGTTGGGATGCTTATGAATATAAAAATTTAATTTTATCACAAGTAAACAACTATTACGAAGAAGTATCCAACGGTAAGCACAGGTTTGATTTCAAAGTTTTTGATAACGATGGCGAGTGGTATGAGATAAAGTCTCAGAGTACTTACGATGTCGACAGTTTTTTGGCTGTTGATGCGGCAGTATCTAAAGTTACGCTTGCTGGTGACGACCCCGATAATTGGATGACTAACGCTTTTCACAGATTAGTTATTCTTACTGGTGCTTCGGGTAAATATCCAGGTGCAAAATGTGGTTTTCCGCCAGGCTGTAACAAAATTTTTGTGTATGAAGAATACGGTGTTGATGTTTTTGCTCACGAACTAGGCCACTCTCTTGGTGTTCTAGACCTTTATGGATTTGGCGTAGGCAGCATGGTAGTCGTTGGTGATGTTGGTGACTGGGATATAATGGGAACGGGCAGCGGGGGGTTAGGAGGAGAACATCCTCCACACATGACGTTATGGACAAAAACAGAAGAAGATTTCCTTGGAGAAGTAAAGTATAATTTGTCAACAGGTGTTACTGTTTGCCCGTCTGTTGAAGATCCAAATAAAGTAGTATTCTGGCAAAATCCAGATACCTGGGGTTCGTGGGTATATTACATAGTAGAAGGAAGAAACACAGGGCGTTCGTTTACTTATTGGGACCGGTCCGCACCAAAGTCAGGAGCAGTAGTTTTCAGACTAAGGCAAAGAATTCTTCCATTTTTGGAATATGTGGCGACATTTAAACCGGGGGGGAATTCATATTTCTTGGGAGGAGACGGCGTTGAATTTAAACCAAAGAACCAAAGCTTTGGCGCAGATGGAGTTACTCCTTGCGTGGATATTACGTACTGGGGATCTCCTAAGATGGTTGGTGCTGTTTTGGAGCCAAACCTAGAAGGTCTGGTAGGAGAAATAAACAAATCTAGGGATATGATGGCCCCGATAGAGCAAACAGTTGGCACGGACCTCGATCTACACGCATATTATGCTATACTGGGAAATGCCAGCATTAAACACGCGGGAATGAATTACTATACCGACTCTTATGATTGTCCAGAAGATGCCTTATGTTCGGGTGATAAAAGAACAGATGAGTGGATATTTGTTCCAGCTAATGCTACTACGGTAAACTTTACTGTTACAAACAGAGACACAAAGAAATTCTTAGATTACGCTGATTGGATTGAGAATTCAACTAATTTAGTTTACTTTAACGGAACAGAAACTTATCAAATGAGATTTGTAAAGATGGGGAGTAGATATGTTTCGAGTGTCGGATATGGTTCTTTGGATAGCATCTCTGGCAATGATACTGTTGTTGAGGAAGATACATATGTGCCGGACTTCAGCCTTTTGATGCAGATCCCAGCTTCTGTCGAGGTTAAAGAACCCATCCCGATTGATGGCTTTGCAAACAACACAGATAGTGTGCATGCTTGGCTTGTTTATGTAAGGGAAAGTGAAAGTGACCCTCAATATGTTAAGTCAACTAACATCTCAGTTTCAAACGGCACATTTTCAACAAACATTACGGGCTCTTCGATTGCAGGGCAGTATGCAGTTATTGTCCAGCATCCTGGCGCTGATGAAGAATTCTGGGAAGGCGGACAGGATTTGCTGGATGATGTTGGCGGAGTTTTAGCATATACGGAGAACGGAAGCTCAGAATCAGATGACAAGTTTGCATTCGATACATTGCTTATCACGGCAGTTGGGGAAGAAGGAGGTGGCGGTGCAGGGCCGGCACCCGCAGCGACGTTCATACTCACAGGATTAGAGCAGAACTTTGAACTAAATGTCGGAGATGAAATAGATTTTGACATTGGTGGCGTGAGCCATAAATTAAGAGTGCTCAGAATTTTTGATAATTCAGTTGAATTTGAAATATTATCGCCCATAAACCTGACATTAACAACAGGAGAAACAAAACAAGTTGATGTTAACGAGAACGGGGTAAATGATTTAGAAATTACTCTTAACAGTATAATCGGAAGCAAAGTAGATATTTCTGTTAAAAAATTAGTTGAGGAAGTTGCACCAGCTACGCCAGCACCCACAAAACCAGCTGAAGAAGTAAAGGAAGAAGAGCCTTCACAGCCCACAGCACCTCCAGCTGAAAAAGAAGTATTATTTAATTCACAAACAATAATGACAATTGCGATTGTTGTAGCCATTTTAATCTCCTTTGCCGCGACGCTCATAGCAAAGAGGAAGAAATACGTGGCTCCAGCTGTAACCGCAGAAGAAAAACTTGAAGGCTATGTTGGAAGGCAATTAGCGATAGGCAGAACAGAATTTTATCTCAGACAAAAGCTGTTGGACGTTGGCTGGAAAGAAGAAACAATTAATAGATTGTTTGATGAACTTAGAGGTAAAGGCGCAAAGTAATTATTTATTCTTGTTTATTTTTCTTCAATACTATAAGAATTTTTAAGCCTTAATAGCTGTTATTCGGATTTGTCTTCACTTTCTTTTTCGTCTTCTTTTTCTACGTCTTGAGATTGACCTTCACTTTTTTCTTCTTCAGAACCTTCATCGCTTTCTTCTTCATCTTCAGAATCTTCATCCTCTTCGCCCTCATCTTCAAAATCAATACTCTCTAGGATGTTAAGAATCTTATTAAGTTTTGTATTAAGTTCATTAAATTGCTCTTTTGATATGCCCGCAGAACCAGAGTTAGTATTTCTCTCTCTTGATTCAAAATTAGGCCTTGAACTTCTCTCTGAATTTCCTCTTGAACCAGAATCTCCATCACTTCTAAAACAATTACTGCATAGAACAGGTCTTTCTCCTGTCGGTCTGAAAGGAACTTCGCATTGTTTTCCGCATTTGGCACAGGTAGCTTCATGCATTTCAACAGGTCTTCTATCTCTGCTGCCAAATCCACCAGAGCGTCCCCCGCCAAATCTGCTATCTCTAGAACGGCTTCCTCCGCCGAATCTTCCTTTACGTTCAGATCTAAAATCTCCCATATTATTATATATGTTCGTTCAAAAGTTGGTTTATAAAGTTATGTTAAAAGATTTTAGAGATTAGCAA
>Ga0315291_10000407_pt1 | contig 56425 bp, 44 predicted proteins | sample YL17G12_20_MG_FD_203070 | JGI IMG/M metagenome (GOLD analysis project Ga0315291, IMG submission 203070) | Sediment microbial communities from Yellowstone Lake, YNP, Wyoming, USA - YL17G12_20 | ecosystem: Environmental > Aquatic > Freshwater > Lake > Sediment | place: USA: Wyoming | collected... | reverse complement strand
CAGGACGCCGATAAAAATGATTATGCCATGTAACTTCTCGTGTATCGGCGTGAAAACCTCGGAGGAATCTATTCGATTAACCAAAAACCACGGCGAATGCGGAACCGCTCGAACATCTGCTATCACAGACGCTCCGCGGTAATCTATGCCCTCTACTATACCTTCCTTGCCCAGTACCGCCTGTGCTGCCGGCAGGGTTTTGTTCTCTTTGATTGAAACAGCCAGACGGAGAGCAGTTTTTTGTTTAAACCTCAGTTCATTAAGATAACGTACGTTTTTTCCTTCCCGTCGGACAAGCAGTGTCTCCGCCGAAAGATTTTGCACAGGCCAAGTGTTGATTAAGGGATACAGATACCTTGCGGGGTCTGTGCGCAGTGCGACCACCCCAATTATCCGGTTGTCGCTTTCGTTGAGGATGGGAACAAGGACCTTCAGATAGATTCGCGCATTCTCCTGATTCTCGTAGAAATCCTCTAAGGCAATCTCGCCCGACTGCAGAATCTCGGAAGATTGCTGTGAAACGTATGAAACGGGCCGCTCGGGGACGTCGGAGACTATTATCTTTTTGCGATACTGGTTATCAAGCAGGAATACGCCGTCATATTGATGAGCCGTCTGGAAACTGCTTAACCAAACCCGTAGCTGGTTCTGAGCATCCTGGTCGTTTGGGTCATCGAAGTATTTCCGCACCAGGGCGGTAAATGCTGTGTTTTTGTAGAGAGTGCCGCCGTCTCCAAGACGATCTTCTCGCCAATGCATTAACTCGTTTGCCTTTAGTTTGCCGATGGAGGAGAGCTGTTTTTCAACTTCAGCCCGGAGGCTTGTTTTGTAATTGGAATAATAGAAGGACCCGACCGTGATTATGCCCGCGGACATAATCACAAATATCAGGATTAGCAAATGCGGAGCAAATTTGTCTTTTTTATTCCACGCCCCCATAGCGTGTAGACCTCTTTTCCTTTAAGCGCCAAAGACACATTTCGCACTTGAACCGTGCAGATTAACACATCAACCCCATTTGCAAAAAGTGTGATTTGTCTTAACAAAGCACACTTGTAGCGATTGATTTATCGGCTTTTACGGCCTGCTATTTAACGGGATACAGTCGAATTGCAGTGATTTAGCGAGTTTTATGTTATCGGTCTTAATCGCCGCTCGAATCTCGAAAACAGGTCAGATAATCTTTGTTTTTAATTAATGGTAACGAGACATTGAGGAATGTAACATGTCAAATCAGACACAGGGGTGCGGGAAATAAAAAAGCCGTGAGAAACTCACGGCTTTTATTTTGTCGTTATTATGTTATTTGCTCAACTTCTGCGTCTGCGTAGCGCAGCCACAGCGCCTGCCGCGAGCAGGAATAATGTGGCCGGCTCAGGAACCACCATAATCGCTGATTCGCTTGAGCTTGGTGGGCCGTCAATGGAGATAACATGAATGCCTATTCGCAGTTCGCCGGTTATAAGCTCGTTTACTACGCCTTGGAGTGTCCCGCCATTTATGAGGTCAAAACCTACCTCGACCCATTCCAGCCCCGGCGGAGGGGCATTGACTCCGTTTTTGGGCTCCGGATTCTGTGCCCCGATGGTAAACTCCCTGTCGGCATAGAAACCAATCAGTTCGCCGCCCGGCAGATTGTTTCCTGGTGCGCCCTCATGGAACAAAACCCCATTGCTACTGGTGATATTGGAGATGCCCAGCAACGAGCCGTCGTCGAAATAGATTCTCGCCAGAGACGAATCAAGGGAACTGTTATTGTAGAATGTAAAATCGACGTGGTTAAGGCCGTTCGATACTACCACGGAAAAATCTAAACGCGAGTCGTCGTGGTATGGGCCGTTGGAAGTAAATATGTCAAAATCGAATTGATATACTGCCTGAGATGTCCCAATGAATATCAGGAAAATAAAAACTACTAAAACAATTCTAAAACCCTGATGCGACACCCTTCTCACTTCTACACTCCACCTTCTTTTACTGCTTTACCCTTCTCTTTATTGCATATCAGCAAAACCCGTATATATACTCAGGTTTTTGCTGACCTTAATTAAGTATCAGCATACGCAATTTGGGCCTATAATGTCAAGGGAAAAATCAAATTTTTTTAAAAATTTCTTCCCCCGTCAGGCAAAAAGACCGTGAATATAGGGGAAACCCCGATTTTAAGCTAAAAATGACGTATAAGTAATAGCAAGGATAGCATTAGTAAATCTTAAGATGTCCTGGCAAGTCCCGAATTTAGGACCCACACGGGATTCCTATTTGCTGGCCCTCTGAGGAACCGGCAGGCCAAGTTCGGCGAGGACTTTTTTCATATCCTCCCAGACCTTTCTGCGGTTATCGTCGGAGTAGTTGCGCAGCAGGTATGCCGGGTGGAAGGTAGCCATAAGCTTTATGGGGTGGTGGCCGATGCCGGGATAGTATTCGTGGAAAATGCCTCGCAACTGGCCTATCGATTTAGGTGTATCGAGTAGCGTCTTTGCGGCGTGGGCGCCGAGTGCGACGATGATGTCCGGGTTAATCAATTCGATTTGCCTTTGCAGGTAAGGCAGGCAGGCAATTATCTCTTCTGGTCTTGGGTCGCGGTTGTCTGGCGGCCGGCACTTGAGGATATTGCCAATCCACACTTCATCGCGTTTCAAACCGCAGGCCGCGATGATTTTATCTAATAACTGTCCCGCTCGTCCGACGAATGGCCTGCCTTGAGCGTCTTCATCTGCTCCGGGGGCTTCACCTACAAACATAATTCTGGCAACGGGGCTGCCTTCGCCCGGGACGGCGTTTGTCCGCAGTGAGCCGAGGTCGCACTTGCGGCATTTGCGAGTTTTTTCGGCGAGTTCTTCAAGCTCTTTGACGGTCTCCGGCGAACATGGGGTTCTTTTAACCGCAGAGACCGCCCCCGCGTCTTGCTGTCGCAAGACGGCAGCGGGGGCAGAGTTTATTTTAAAGTTTTTCTCTGCGTGCTCTGCGTCCTCTGCGGTGAGAGTTTTTACGGCTAACCCGCCGCTGAAGAACTCCGCCATTTCGATGTGCTGACGGACGATTTTGTTGATGTTTGGTTGCTTTGCCATTTGTGTTGGATTTTAATTGCGCATTGGCGCCGGGGCAAGACAAAAGAACAAGGGCGACCCCGCCCAGCGCCGGGCGGGGTCGCCCTTGTTGCGTTTATGCATTTTTTAGACGAGGCCCTGGGCTAACATTGCCTTGGCCACTTTAACGAAGCCGGCGATGTTGGCGCCGGCGATGAAGTTGCCCGGCTGGCCGTATTCTTCGGCGGCCTGGCTGGCATTTGTGTAGATTGTGGTCATAATAATTTTTAACTCAGCGTCGGCCTTCTCGAACGTCCAGGGGATTCGCTGGCTGTTCTGCGCCATTTCGAGACCTGAGACGGCGACGCCGCCCGCGTTGGCGGCCTTGCCGGGCAGGAACAGCATCTTATTGTGGAGGAAAACGTCTGCGGCTTCAGGGGTGCAGGGCATATTTGCGCCTTCGCCGACGGCGATACAGCCATTCTTTGCCAGTGTTTTGGCAGCGGCTTCGTCAAGCTCGTTCTGTGTCGCACAGGGCAGTGCAATATCGCACTTGACGTTCCAGATACCGGCGCAACCTTCGGTGTATTTCGCCTTTTTGTGGTAGGAGAGGTATTCCTTGATGCGTTTTCGCTCGATTTCCTTGATTTTCTTGATGGTGTCGAGCTGGATGCCGTCCGGGTCGTAGATGTAGCCGTTTGAATCGCTCATTGCGACCACTTTGCCGCCGAGTTTTTGCACCTTTTCGACGGCGTATATGGCGACGTTGCCTGAGCCGGAGACCGTGATGGTCATACCATCGAAGCTTTTTCCTTTGTCTTTAAGGGCTTCGGCCATAATGTAAACAAGGCCATAGCCGGTGGCTTCGGTGCGCACTAAAGAGCCGCCCCATTCGAGGCCCTTGCCGGTGAGGACGCCGGTGAACTCATTTCGCAGCCGCTTGTATTGGCCGAACATAAATCCGATTTCGCGTCCGCCGACGCCAATATCGCCCGCGGGGACGTCGGTGTCCGGCCCGATGTGCCGGCACAGCTCACTCATAAAGCTCTGGCAGAAGCGCATCACTTCGCCGTCGCTTTTTCCTTTGGGGTCGAAATCGGAGCCGCCCTTGCCGCCGCCCATCATTAAGCCGGTGAGCGAGTTCTTCAAAATCTGCTCGAAGCCGAGGAACTTGATGATTCCGATATAGACGCTCGGATGGAACCTGATGCCGCCCTTGTATGGGCCAAGCGCGCTATTGAACTCGATGCGGAAGCCGCGATTGACCTGAAATTCCCCTTTGTCGTCCTGCCAGGGGATGCGGAAGATAATTTGTCTTTCCGGCTCGACGAGACGGTCTAAGATTTTGGCCTTGACGTATTCCGGGTGCTTATCGAGGACTGGTTCGAGGCATTCCAATACTTCTTTTACGGCCTGATGGAATTCTGCTTCTCCGGGGTTACGTTTGAGGACCTGGTCATAAACTGACTGCACGGCGGCACTTGCCTTCATTGTGAAACCTCCTTCTACGGTTCTTGCAATGGACTATTGGGTTTAGTTTCATATTGTCAGCGAATTTTCTGACAACCGTTAAAGAGCAATTTCTTTGGCGAACGTAAGCAATATAGCCGCTTCTTTGGGCGGCGGGAAGCGTTAAATCTTAATAGAATCCATCAGATTGGCTAATAGGGGTATAAGCCAGGGCGGGGAGAGGCCATTGTCATTCCTTCGGAAGCGGGAATCCAGTTGGTTGCGTTAAACGGTTGCGGTTGCGCGGCTCGTTTCGTCAGACGTTGCCTTGACGAAGCGTCGAGATGCGAGGATTTCACTTTGGTCCGTATTTTCCGAGAACTGAATCAAAAAAAGCTTTCGAAGTTCTCTCGTATAAATCAAGAAAATAATGCCATATCCTGTTGCCTTTCACAGGAGAAGCGTTTTGCTTTGTGCTGGCAAGGTCGGCAATTGCTTTCTTTAGCCCTTCTTGCAGTTCGACCTTTTGTTGGCGTTTCATTTTCGCTGCTGCCCGATATATTTCGATTTCGTCCTTATAGGAAAGACAATCATTTTTTTCGATTTTTAGACCTGTGACGTGCAGCACCTCAAGTATTCGCCGCCAAAGGCTCGGCCTTCCCTCATCATCGCCGGTGAGTTCTCTCGCCGCCTCATTACGCAACTCAATGAATCTCGAAAGTGTTTTTTCAAATTCCCTGTCTTTCGGGAAGTCGTCAAGCTGCGGGCTTCCTGGGACACGAAGTTTGTCAAGGTCCTCACGAGTAAGTTCTTTCAATTTGCCTTTCATCTTTTCACCTGCCTTTCTATCGGGTCGATATAGAATAGCATCGCCCGGCGTAATTGACAACCTCTGCTTGATGAATTGAAAGTTCGACGCTATAATGAATCTCAAGTTATGAGAATAAATGTTCAATAAGATCAGGACGATTTTTATTGGTGAGGGAAAATTTATGAAACGGTATTTATTGATTTTCCTGTTCTTGATTTCGGTATGCTATGCTGATGTCAATCAAACAGGCCCATATATAGTCAAAACTCTTCAAAACCAGGTATTGTCTCTCACAAACGAAAACAGCCAAATAAAACAAGCAAACGAACAACTCAGGCAGCAGTTGGCAGATAAAAATGAGCAGTTCAAAAGACAGTTGGCTGACAAGGATAGGGAAATCGAATGGCTTAAACGTCTCTGTCTCAAAAATAATATCGACCCCAATACGCAATTCAGTTTTCGAGGAGCACACATAGGCGACCCAAAAAGCAAAATGAAGAATCAAATTGCTGCTCGGCCTTTTGTTGGTAAACAGAAAAATGGTTTAGAATATTTTATAGATACCTCTGTTAGGAAAGAAGGATTTCGTTTAGGCGACATTCCCATTGAGGAATTGGAATGGTGGTATCTCGATGATAAACTTGTTGGATTTTCTGTAACTGCCGAATCATACGTATTTGGACAATTTCGTGATTACCTCATTGAAAGATACGGTCAGCCCAGTAGAATAATAACCGGAACTACCCAAAATAGAATGGGAGCTACATTTGACCAAGACATTCTTAAGTGGGACACTTCAGATGGGCCTATGTCATTAACAAATCCCTCTGGCAATATCGACAAACTGAGACTTACTATGACCCAAACCGGTCTTTATGAGGAATTGGACAGACGCGATAAGGAAATTGCCAAACAAAATGCCGATAAGGCATTTTGAATCGGGGGAAATGCTCCCGCCCTCCCTTTTTTGACCTTTTCTAGGTCAGGTTAAGAAGCAAAGGACCTGCTGGGAGACGATGTCGCCGAGTATGCGGGCCCGGCTTCGCCTGTCGGCTTCGCCGTGGCAAGCCGGCGCTTCGGAGGCAGGCAGGTCAGGGAGGTCTATGACTTTGATAACGTCGGCGTATCTGGCCTTGTCCGGCAGCAACCGCTCAAGATGATTCGGCTGGGAGGCGAACCATTTTTCGTTGAAGGAGAAGCCCTTGTGGCCGGGGAAGATTGCCACGTAAAAAATGTCTGTTTCGACGAGGTCCTGGAAGAAGTGTGTGCCGAAAGATAGGTCGGGCACAAGGTTGGTCCCTTCACAGGCAAGCTCTCCGAGGACAGCGACGTTGTTAATTTCAGAAAAGCTTACGGGCACGCCTAATGACGGCGTGGTGGTGCCCCAACGTCCGGGGCCTAACAGCAGCAAGCCAATGTCGTCTTTGCCTGAGATTTGTTTGTTAAGAGCGCCGACGGTTCGCGCTATGTCGTATTTTTGCTGGAGTGGCAGGGCTTCGTATTGCTTCGGATTAACGAATACGATGCGTTTGATATCGAGGGAGATGCTTCCGCCCATAAAATATCCCTGGCAGGAGAACAGCAGCTTATCGGGCTCGACACAGGCGGGAATCGTAACGGTTGGCTGCCTGCCTTTGGTTTGCAGCGGCCTGCACTGGAGCAGGTTTATCATCAGATTGCCTTGCTTTGTGAAGTTGACCGTGAATTCGACATCAACGGGATAATGGTAGGCGGTTTCGAGCCGTTTAAGAATTTTCCTCATATACGGAACAAAGTCGGTTTCCTTCAAAAGTTTTTCAAAGGTAAGCAGCCAGTACTGCTGCTGTCCCAGCCGGAGGGTTTTTGCTTTTTCAGTCATTTCGTGGTCTGCGACGGCCAGGAGGTCGATTTTCAGGTCAAGGTTTTTGGCAAGTAGTTCCTGAATGGGTTGCGAGGCGAGCTTGTTATTCTGGATATCCAAGAGGTCAACGTAATGCTGAGAGAACCTTCTGACGTCTTCCATATCCGCAAGAGGTCTCAGAAGCGGGGCATCGAGGGCGATGGTTTGGGGGTAGTCATCTTCAATGCGGCCAACGGCGCGTGTCCCCAGTCCGAGGACTAATCGCATCATTCCGGCTTTGGGGTCAAGATTCGGATTCCAGACGAAGGTGTTGTAGGATAGCGCCACGCCGGCCAGGTCGGGGAAAAAGTAGCTGTTGCGGTATGAGCCGGAAACTCGCTGGACGAGCAGCGCCATTTGTTCATCCTGCTGGTCGAGGCCTCTTTGAAGTCGGTAAACGAGGGCGTCGTCGCCCATCGTGCTTGCATAGACCTGTCGCACGGCATCCTCAAAGTTGACGAGTCGCTGCTCAGGGCTGCCCTGATTGGCGCAGAACAAGCTGGCGTATTTCCCGGCGAAGGCGTTGCCGAAGGCGTCTTCGAGCAAGCTGCTTGAGCGGACGATGATTGGGGACTGTCCAAAATACTCCATCATTTGCTGGAACTGCTCACGGACCTGGTCGGGGAATTTGCCTTTGAGCAATCGCTCTCTCAGTTCGGGAGCAACTTTGAAATAGCCATCTTTGGTTTTTTGCTCCATAAGCAGCTTCCAACAGTCGTTTTCGACAATGTAGGTGTAAAAGACATCGGAGCCGACGTAAAAAGAGTCGTGGGTTTCGAGGTGGCCTGACAGGCCAAGCGAGGTGTCGGAAGAGACGATGCTGTTGGCCAGCAGCATACCGACGGCCTTTCCGCCTATGAAGCCGGTTCCGATTAGTCGGTCTTTGATATTGACCAGGTCGTCTAAGGAGAAGTTTTTTTTCGCCAGAGAGAGGATTCTTTTCTCTTTGCCTATCATTACCCTGCACAAATGCTCGATGGTTTGGCGTTTGTCCTGCTGGGAAGCGCCGGCAAGCTGGGACAATTCTTTGGCGCGGAGGAAGAGGTGGTCCCAGTAATCAAGCGCTCTTTCGGCCGATTCGATGCCCTGTTCCGATATGCGGGAGAACAGCCGGCTGGCATCGACGCTGCTTGTGATGGGGACGAATTTTTCACCCTGCTGGAGATGCGGAAGAAACATCGTCGGCGTATAGCGTTTCCAGACCTTGAGAGGGTGGATGTAATATGAGCCCTCGAGGTTATAAAGGTCGAGAAGCAGTTGTGTCGTCTCGCGGATTCGAGCAATTGTTTTGAACGAGTGATTGTTTCTGAGGATGGCAAAATACGTGAAGGTCTCAAGCTCATACAGGTATGGGCAAGTAATCATAAAGAAGTTGCCAATCATCAGGTCCGTGGCCCAGGCGCTGAGCAGGTCTGAGAGGCAATCGAAGACGTAATAGGCGCCGATACCCTGGTCAGAGATGATGCTGTGCACTTGAGTGGAGAATGACTCAAAGCCGGCGCTTGCGTCGAGGTTGAATATCTGGATACCCGGTGTTGGTTCAAGGAGGGGCTTATGGCCGGCGAATCGCATATAGATTACTTTGCGGCCATTAGAGAGGGCTGTTTTTACAAAAGGGCTGACGAAGGCGGCAAAATCGTCGATGCTGTCAACCTGCCAGACGACGTTATCGCCTTTCCGGAGGTGGTTTAGGACGGCGTCGAGACCTTTTAGACCTGTGCTTGCCTGTTCAGCCATATCTTGAACCTCTTTTTACCCGACCATCCTCTGTTCAATTCCCCGATGTGCCTTTTGAAGGATTATTCGTTCCCGACGATTGCATTTTCTGATTTCGATTATTAGAATAAGTGAAACTTATGGCCGGTCCCTGATGTATCCGGATACATAATACATCTCGTTTGCGGGTCGAAGCAAGGAGTTTAACGCAAATATGATATATAAAGGTGGCTTATAATGCATATAGAAACGCTTAAGATGTTTTGTGATTTGGCGGACCTTCGCAGTTTTTCCAAGACCGCCGACAAACACATAGTTAGTCAATCGGCGGTTTCGCAGCAGGTCGCTCAGTTGGAGATAGAGAACAAATGCCAGTTGCTCAATCGCCAGAAAAGGCCTCTCGAATTGACCACTGCGGGAGAGATTTTTTACCGGGCGGCCAGGGACATTGTTGACAGGTACGAACTGCTCAAGAGCGAGTTGAACTCGCTAAAGTCGGCTGCTCAGGCCAGAATTAACGTCGGGGCAATTTACAGTATCGGTATGCATACACTGCCGGACTATCTCAAAAAGTTTATGGTCAAAAAGAACAACGTGAATGTCCACGTGGAATATTTTACCGCTGATAAGATTTATGAGATGGTGTTGTCGGGTGAGCTCGATATCGGGATTGTGGCGGTCCCCAGAAGAGACAAGCGGCTGGATGTCTATGAGTTTGAGGACGAGCCGCTGGTTTTGGTGTGCGGAGCGAAGCATCCGCTGGCGGAACTGTCGCAGATTGATATTCATAAGCTGCAATTCGAGCGGTTTATCGGCTTCGAGGAAGGCACGCCGACTCGCGTGTGGATTGATGCTATTTTTCAGCAATACAATATGGTCATTAGGCCGGTGATGGAATTCGACAACGTCGAGACGGTCAAGAAGGCGGTTGAGATAAATTCCGGTGTAAGCATTCTGCCTCGACAAACTGTGGTCCAGGAGCTTGCAGCCGGCACGATAAAAGCGATTGAGTTTGAAAATGAGAGGTTCGTGCGTCCGACGGGGATTATAATTCGCAAAGACAGGGTCCTCAGTTCGGACGCACGATACCTGATAGACCTTCTCCGCAAGAAATCCTGACTCGTCTCGACGAAGGGATACGTTCACCGCCGAGCACGCGAAGACCGCAGAGAAAAAATATAGAATAAACTCTGCGTGCTCTGCGGTCTCAGCGGTAAGGATTGTCCAATATGCCAATCAAGGCGGTGATATTTGATTTAGATGGGACGATAACTCAGCCGTTTTTTGATTTTGACGCGATTCGTCAGGAGATGGGTTTTCCATCGGACGCCGGCCCGATTCTCGAGTTGATGGAAAAGATGACGCCTCAGCAACGGCTGGATGCGGAGAGGATTTTGCAATTTCACGAGGAAAGGGCGGTTGCGGAATCGACATTGAATCCCGGCGCCAGAGAGGCGCTGGAAGAGTTGAGCAAGAGGGGAATCCTGATAGGGATATTGACCCGCAATATGCGCAGCAACGTGCTGGCGGTTGCGGAAAAACACGGATTGAGATTCGATGCGGTAGTAGGCAGAGAGGAAGGCCCGGTCAAGCCGGATGCCTTTGGCGTTGAGTATCTATGTCGGCAGTTCGGCATCGAACCGCATGAGGCGCTTGTTGTCGGGGATTATCTTTTCGATTTGCTTTGCGCCAGGGCCGCGGGCGCGGTCGCTGTGCTGCTGGCCAACCACAAAAAGGCCGGCGAATTTGCCCGGCACGCAGATTTTGTTGTTGAAAATATCACCGATATACTCCAGATTATCGAGGGTGGCAGAGGATTAAGAAGAGATGATGCGCAATAGCATAAAATTGAAGATGATGGTCATTGTGATGGGGTTTGTAGCGGTATGTGGTGCTGCTTCCTGCGCTGAGACGCCTGCAATGTGTCCGTCAGGCGACGCAAATTCTGGTTCAGTCGATAATATCCTCAAGGATTTGCAGAATGCCGTGAGCAATTTGAAATCCTATCAGTGCAAGGTTGAATACCTTTTCAGCCAGCCGGTGCTCGATTCGAAGACACAACGGAAGGGCCTGCTGTATTATGCAAAGTCCGGCGACAAATCGAAGCTGCGGATAAACTTTGATACTCTCAAGCAGGATGAGGAGCCGGAACAAAAGCATATCGAGCACTACATTTTCGACGGCCGGTGGCTTACCCACATCGACTACCAGATTAAGCAGGTGCAAAAGAGGCAGTTGGCTGAAGCCTCCGCCGCAGGCGAGACCCCTCGGCTCGAAGGCCGCGAGGCCTGCGGCTCGCCTAAGGGCGGGAATGAGCCAATAGACGTCTTCGAACTTGCCAGGAGAAACTTTCCTATAATCGGCTTTAGTAAAACGGATGATTTGAAAAAGGAATTCGACGTTAATCTAATCGGAGAGCCGAATGGACTAATACATCTGCATATGAGGGTCAAGCCCGATTCGATTTATAAGGACGATTACAAAACAGCAGATATCTGGATTGACACCGGGAAATCTGGGCTGCCTGATAAGATTACCACTACTACGACCAATGGCGACATTTATGAGATAAAGTTTGCCTCGGCGAAGGCCAACGAGGCGATTGATGAAAAGGTCTTTGAGGTTACAATTCCCGATGGCTTCGGCGAGCCGGAGATAATACCGCTTACAAGGTGATTGACGGGAAAAGACAAGTTGGAAAGGGATATGCCAATGGCGAAGGGAATAGTGATTTATTATTCGAGAAGCGGCAATACCAGACAAATGGCGGAAATGATAGCAAAGGCGATGGGAGACGGCGGGCTGGCGACGGACTGCAAGAGCATCGATAAGGTCAAGGTTGATGACCTGCTCAAATACGATGCGATAGTAGTGGGTTCGCCGACCTATTATGGTGGTATGGCGGCGCAGATTAAGCAGCTCATTGACGATGCGGTGGTCAAGCACGGCCAATTGGACGGCAAGGTTGGGGCGGCCTTTACCAGCGCAGCCAACATCGGCGGCGGCAACGAAACCACGATTTTGAGCATAATACAGGCGATGCTGATTAACGGAATGGTCGTGCAGGGCGACCCGCAGGGCGACCACTATGGGCCGGTATCAATAGGCAAGCCCGACCAGAGGGTTGATAAGCTATGTGCCCGCTGGGGCAGGAGAATCGCGGAATTAACCGCCAAATTGGCCGGTTAGCCCGTCAGCAGGACAAGCGTTTTTTTTTGCAAAATCGGCGATTTTCTTTGACAACTTGCCATTGTAGGTTTAACTTTCTGGCGTTTGAAGCTGAAAAACAAGGAACTTTAACCGCCTAAGTGGAGGACTATAAATGCAAGAGTACGAAGGATTGAAAGTGCTGGTTGCAGAAATTGAAGCAGATGTCAGCAAGGCCGAGGGCGGAAACAAGGCCGCAGGGACGCGAGTTCGCAAGCAGATGCAGAAGATTAAGCAGTCAGCCCAGGTGGTTCGCAATAAAATCCTGGAAATCAGGACAACGCAGTAGAAAGCAGCCCCGGCTCTGCCGGGGTCGCGGGACCCGCCATTTGGCGAGCCGCAGGCCTCGCGGCCTTCGAGCCGAGGGGTCTCGCCCGCCTCGGCTCTCGCCGAAGGCGAGGCCGGGCTTTCGGCGGACGCCGCATTTGGCATATATCGGCTCGGCAGTGCGTTTACCGGTACTGTCAGGGCCGAGTAATGGATAGTAAGTGCGCTGAGTTTCTATTCGCAAGGTTTAAGGATGCCGCCACCGCTATTATTCGATTTGTCACAAATAAACCTGATGGGCAGGCCCATTTTCGACAAACAGGCCATCAGCAGGGTCAATCCCCAGCAATTTGAGATGCAGCAGTTAGACGGCGTGCTGTGGTTCGACAAGGAGAATATGCTTGTGCTGGGCTACAAGGACGTAACCGACAAGGAGTTTTGGATTCGCGGGCACATACCGGGCAGGCCGTTGATGCCGGGGGTGATTATGGTAGAGGCCGCGGCCCAGGTGCTAAGCTTCTTCGTCAAGCAGATTATGGGCGAAGTGGGCTTCATTGGCTTTACGGGTATTGGGTCGGCCAAGTTCCGCTCGGCCGTCGAGCCGGGCCAGCGCCTCCTGCTCTTAGGCAAAATCACAAAATTCCGCCCCGGTCGCATATACGAGGCCTATATCCAGGGCCTCGTTGGTGACAAGATGGTCTTCGAGACAGAAATTTCAGGAATGGGCGTCTGAGACGATATTTTCACCGCAAAGACCACAGAGTTCGCAGAGGTTATTTTTTAATTTTTTTCTCTGCGGTCTCAGCGTGCTCGGCGGTGAAACTTTGGGGTAGGGAATGGCACAGGAAGAACAGGTTCTGGTTGTCGAGCGAAAGGTTTTTGAGGAGGTAGGCGCATTTAACGGTCTTGCGCTTGATGTTCAGCGCTATCTCGACAAACTCTTTATGCAGGGCGTTCCACGTTTTATACCCCGGTCAAAAGCGGAAAAAGACCCATCCTTTAAGCAGCTCATTCCTTATGTGATTATGTCTTGCGAAGGCAAATACCTCAGCTACGTTCGCGGCAAACGCGCGGGCGAGACCCGCCTTGTCGCAAAGCGTTCTATCGGCATAGGTGGCCACATAAATCCGACTGATGATATGCCCCTGTTCGGCAATTTCTTCGAGACTTATCTTACAGCCGTGCAGCGGGAAGTGGCCGAGGAAGTGTCGGTAGAGACGACATATAAGGATAGGGTTGTCGCTTTGCTCAATGACGACTCAAACGAGGTTGGCCAAGTGCATTTGGGAATCGTGCATTTGTGGACTTTGGAAGGGCCGAAGGTCAATAGACGCGAGCAAATGATAACGCAGATGGGCTTTATGAGTATTGCTGAGTTGCAGGAAGTTCGGGATACGATGGAGACCTGGTCGCAACTGTGCCTTGACGGCTTAGCCGAGATGGAGGCAGGCAGATTACAGAGGTAAGAACCAAGACCACGGACGAGGGATGAGGGACTGATTTTTCTCCATTTTTTCTTGCAAATTCGATAGGTAATGCGGCATAGTTGAGGTGCATCTGAACGGATCAAGTTTTATTCGGATGATGTTTGGGATGGCAGATAGTCAAATGCACGCTCACAGTCGCGGATTGGGGCAGGGGGTCGGGCGCCTCCAGACGGTATTGATGCGCTGGGGTGTTTACGCCTGCTTCTTTTTGTCCGGGGCCACCGCGTTATTATTCGAGGTGCTGTGGAGCCGGCAGTTCGTAACGGTTTTCGGCAACAGTTCTTATGCCATCAGTATCGTGCTCTGTGCATATATGGCCGGCCTCGGACTGGGCGGATTGCTCGGTGGGCGGCTGGCAGACCGCATCGCACAGCGGGCGGCGGCTTACGGCGTGGTCCAGGCGGCAGTGGCGGTTTGTGCCTTGGCAATTCCGCCGGTGCTTGGCTGGCTGAGGTCGCTCGTGCCGACACTGCCTGCGCTATCGCCGGACTCGCTTTTGGTGAGCACGCTGGCGCGATTTGGGTTGTCTTTCGCTATTCTGGTGGTGCCCTGTTTCCTGATGGGCATGACACTGCCCCTGCTGGTTCGGGCGGTAACGGAGTCCGACCGGAGCATCGGTTCGCGTATCGGCGTCCTGTATTGCATGAACACGCTTGGCGCCGCCTTTGGTTGTCTGGCGGGGGGTTTCTGGATGATAGAAACGCTCGGCCTGTGCGGGACGAACCTGGTGGCCGTCGGCGTCAACTTTGTGATTGCCATTGTGGCCCTGGCACTGTCGAGGCCGATAGCCCTTGCTGTTGCCCCCGCTTTAACTGAGGAGAATCACTTCGAGCCGACGGATTCAAAGGAGTTGGACCAGCCCGAAAAATCGGTGGTGCCCGGTTGGCTGCTGCTGACCGTGGCGTTTTTGAACGGCTTGGCGGGGCTGGCGTGTGAGGTCCTGTGGATACGCTATATGGCGTTCTTAGGCAATTCGATTTACGTGTTCCCTGTCATCCTGTGCTTTTACCTGCTTGGCGTGGGGCTGGGGGGGTTGGTCTATGGCTTGCTGGCGGGGCGGATTCGGCGGCCCGCAGGGGCGCTTGGCCTGGTGGAGGTGCTGCTGGCCCTGTCGGTGCCGGCGACGTTCATAGCCGGCGCGATTGTTTTCGCCGGTGGACCGCCTTCACCGCTGGAGCTGAAGGGAATGACCTTTGTCACCGTGTTCCTCCCGACTTTGCTGATGGGCATAGCGTTCCCGCTGTTGTGCGCCGTATATGGACGCCACGTGCAGACACTCGGTCGGCGCACGGGAGTGCTATTCGCGGTCAATACGGCGGGAATGGTGCTGGGGTCGCTTTTGCCGATATTCGTGCTCGTGCCGATACTGGGTATCCAGAAGAGTTTGTTGCTGATATCTTTGCTCTACGGCGCGATGGGACTGGCGCTGCTGGCCAGCGGCGCGTGGCCAAACCGGCGGCTGACGGCGGGAGTGGCCGTCGTTTATGCCGTGGCTTTGTTCCTGTTCTTTGCCATAACGCCCTCGAACCTGTGTCAGCGCGTGTTCTTAGCCACGAACTTTCTGTTGGCTAAGCACACAGACATCCTCTTCTACCGCGAAGGCCGCACGGGCACAGCCATCGTGACGCGTGACCGCGTGAACAATTGCAAGACGGTTTACATCAACTGCGTGTCCGAGGTGCCCCTCCTCTACGCCCATCAGCTCTGCTTCAAAATGATAGGCGACCTGGCTCCAATGCTCCACCCCAACCCGGACGAGGTGCTGATGATATGCTTCGGCGGCGGCGTTGCTGCGGGGGCGACGTCGCGCCTGCCCGAGGTGAAACATCTGACAATCGTGGACTTGGAAAGCAGCGTGGTGGAGGCCGCGGGCACGCTGTCGGAGGAGAACAATGGCCTGCTGCAGAACCCCAAGTCGCATGTCGTAATAGACGACGGCCGCAACTATATAATGATGGCTCGCCGCAAGTGGCCCGTAATTGTCTCGGACTCCACCCACCCCAAGAGCGGCGACAGTTGGGTGCTCTATACACGGGAGTTCTACCGCTTAGTGCGCGAGCACCTGACGGACGACGGCGTCTTCGTCGAGTGGGTGCCGACGAGCGGGCTCAGCTCAGCCGAGTTCAAGATTATCGTGCGCACGTTCCAGTCCGTATTCCCTCACGCCAGCTTGTGGGTCGTTCATGGCTTTGACGAGCAAAGCCGGTTTGGCTCCTATTCGCTGCTCGCCGCCACACCGGAGCCGCTGAAAATAGACGTGACCCGGCTGCGGGAGCGGCTCAACGCCGAACCGGTGCGCCGGGACCTGGAGCCGTACGGCCTGCATACTCCGGCTGGTTTTCTCGATACGTTCCTCTGCGCGGAGGGGGCGCTACGGCGCTGGGCAGGCGAGGGGCCGGTCAATACGGACGACCTCCCCTTTACCCAGTATGAGACGCGATACTCTCAAGGCGTTTCGCTTGATAATGCGGACCTCATCGAGCCGATGGAGGACGTCTGGCCCTACCTGACCGGCACAGGCAGTGAGCAGGAGGCAAATAAGCTACGCGAAGAGCTTACACTGCGAGCCAGGGCCAACCGATTAGCTTTACTGGGCCGGCTGGAGAAGGCATACGCTGTGCTGCCGGACGACGTGCGATACCGACAGATGCGCCGTCTTTACGAGGAGGGACCGCGTTACGTCCAGACCTTCGTGAACATATACTGGGACAATCCGCAGGCCCTTGAGTTCCTGGCTGTTCTCAGACTCATGGGGCCGGGCAGCGTTCAGGACACAGCGCCTATCTATGAGCGTGTGCTAAAGCTCGACCCGAAAAGCGTCCAGGCCTTGAACATGCTCGGCGCTATGTGCATAGACGCGGGTCGTCTGCAGGCGGCAGAGGACTACCTGAGGCGTGCCGTGCGTCTGTCGCCGGACTTCGTTGCCGCTCGCTACAACCTCGGCCTGGTGCTGGAGCGGACCGGGCGTCGTGCCGAAGCCCTCCAGCAATGGCGGGAGGCGGCGATTACTTCAAACGATGAGAAGGCGGCCGAACAATGGGGACTCTGCTTATTGCAGGAGGGGCGCGTGGCGGAGGCCATCTCGTGGTTGGGCCGTGCCGTGGAAATCAGGCCCATATTTATAAGCGCCAGACTTAATCTGGCTTCTGCGCTGCACAAGACCGGGCGCACACAGGAGGCCCTGCCCCATATACGTTATGTGCTGAAGATTGACCCGGAGAACGAGACGGCACTTGGTATGTTGGCGATGATGGAGGGTTCCCCCGAGCAGGTTAAACCCAGGTCGTCTGAGGCCCAATAGGCGCGAAAAATGAATCCCCTGCTGCAAAACCAAAAAAACTTCTCGTGGACATAATATTGGGTGCCGGTCATTGTCGGTTATCTTCCCAACAAAACGAGGAACAACTTTTGGAGGGCAAACCAAACTCTTCGGGTTTGCTCTCTTATGTAGTTAATATCGCTTCGCATCTCATTGAGATTGTCATTCAAACTATTCACATCTGTTACGCCGTTTATATTTTGAATCTTATCCGCGATGTTGGCGTCTGCAGCGGAGATGGCAGCGAGTGCACTTGACCATCTCGTCTCATTATTTGAGTCATTACCGGATATTGCCGTAAGTATCGTGGACGGCTTACTGTTGGCATCAACAATGGATGCAACTGCACTTGACCAGCCGGAGTCCATCTGAGTTATAGTGCCGGACACGCCGTTAGTTGTGCTTGTGCTGTAAAAGCAGCCATTTATAACGATGGAACCGCTTAAATTTTTTACATAGAATCTCTCAGTCGGTGAGATGCCATTGGCATATAGCGATGAATTTGTCAAAACTACTCGACCGCCATTATTATATACGCCATATATTGACCCCTTCTGTCCCGGCACCGAAAAAATACATTCGCTAAAATTGACCAAATCTCCTGCGCGAGCTATTTCAGCTCCGGCACATATACCTGTATCGCTTAGTCCGTTGTAGGCGTAAAAATTACATTTAGAAAAGATTAAATTCGCACCATGACTGCCTCCGAATGTGCTTATGCCCGCCAATGTTTGAGACGATGAATCGTCCCGTACCGCCGTAAACGAGCAGTTTTCGAACGTTCCTCTGGCGCCGGATGCATAAAGGCTGCGTGACGGGCTTCCCGTTCCATAAGTGCCGTCTGCTTCAAAAAAACAATCCCTTGCTATGAAATTTGAAGCATTGCTGAAATTACCTCCGTCATAATGGCCGATGAAATTGGACTTGTAAATCCTAAAATTAGAGGAACCAACCACATATATGGCGTCGAAAGGTGCAGCTGCGGTACAATCTTCTATAGTGAAGTTCTTAATATATGCAGCATATAATCCTTTGCCGTTGAAATCTGCGCTTGAGCTGTATAATGATATGCCTTTTACATAACTGCCGTCACTGCCTGTCTTCAATGTTAGTGGACATCCGGTGCTTGAGGTTATTTTGGTCGCTGACTTATGGGCGCCGTATATATTAAGGACTTTAGTATTATTTACTTCTTCCGTATAAATCCCCGGCCAGATGAAAATTGAATCTCCGTTTGAAGCAGCATTTACGGCGGCCTGGATGGTAGCCAGGCCGGTTTGATAAGAATGCCCCTCATTCGAATCATTACCATCCGCTCGGACGTGCCAAACGTATGGATTGTCGCTGTCGGGGTAGCAGTCGAAAGCAAAACAAACCGAACTAATCAACGTTGCAATCATTAAAGCCGGCAGTTTCATTTGTAGCTCCTTTAGCCCAAAGTTCATTAATCGTATCTCTTAGTATATTGAGAAATTTACTATCTTCTGGTTGATATCACCCCACCTAAGCCAAGTTGTAGAAGCGTGGCGGGTTCGGGCGAACCCAAAAGCACCATCGCCGCACAAAGTGTGATTGATTTTGGACACGTTTCACTTTTCATACCCTTCTCCTTCATTGCCTTTTCCCCCAGCAAAGGCGATTTTGATTATACTCTTTTGCCGGTGAAAGTCAAAGAAAAATCAGGGCAAAACCCCTGCAGGTCGGCTTAAAATGTGGTAGAATACGGTGAACGGTTGCGGTTGCGCGGCTCGTATCGGTTGCGTTAATCGTAAATCGTCGCTTTAAACGCAACCGTCCGACGATTGACGAAACGAGCAGCGCAACCGAAGGACGATATACGAAACCAGCTATGCAAGATGAATTGCACCCAATTGGAATTTCGGCACGGCAAGGCAGGAAATAAAGGGTTTATGTTATGAAGACACAGTGTCCTCATTGTAAGGCAAGGTTCAATGTAGATGATAAGTTCGCCGGCAAACAGGCAAAATGCCCCAAGTGCAGCAAGCCCTTTACTATTGAACCATTTATAGAGACGCCCGTAGTTGTAGAGCCACCAGCAAAGAGTCCTGAGCTGGTAGAACCTCCCGCCCTGTCCGGCGTAGCGACAGCGAAGTCGGATAAAAGTCCGCCTTTGGCGAGACCCCTCGGCTCGAAGGCCGCGAGGCCTGCGGCTCGCCCTTTGGCGGGTCCGGAGCCGATAGAACTCCCCGTAAAAAGTGTGGAACCCATAAAACCCCCTGTAAAAAGTGCGGAGGCCGTAGCCGCAACAAGTGCGGAGCCGGCCCGCCTCGCCCGACTTGCGTCCGGCGAGTCGAGGCGGGTAAAGGGAGAGAAACCCAAGGCAAAGGCGTTATCAAAAGCGGTGTTTGTGTATTGCTGGATGGCCGTGCGGATTATCGCTGGTATTTTGGGCGGGTTAGGTCTGATGCTGGCAATAAGAAAAGGGGCTAATTCGACTTTGATTGCGACTTTCGCGGCGGCGGATGTTTTCTTCTTATGCAGCGTGGCAATTGAGCTGGCGCTATTTTACAAGATGTGGGCCGCTATCCAGGATAACCAGGCATCCATCTCTCCCGCTAAAGCAGTCGGGTTTTTATTCATTCCGGTCTTCAATATTTACTGGGCGTTGTTAATGGTCACGGGATTTGTGGAAGATTACAACGCATTTATACGGTGGCGGTCAGAAAAGACCAACGATTTGCCGATGTCGCTATTTCTGATATACGCGTTTATGTTCATTTTAGCCGCAACGGTCCTGACGACTCCTATGATATGTGTATTTGCATTCGTTAGACTCATAAGCAGGGCTTTTATTGCTTATACTTTTTTCTCGTGGTTGCTCTTCTTTTTTGTATTAGCGGCAGGTATCGGTCATTTCATTACATATATATTGGTTGCGATAAAAACCTGTAACGCAATAAACGCTTTGTCCGACTTCGCTTGCGCTACGCCGGACAGGCCGGGAAGAAAAAGCAGGTGAAATTATATCGTTAACAATCGGAAATCCGCAATCCGAAATCAAATAGCCCCAAGGGGACCCGCCTGCGGCGGGCAAGTTCGAATTCGCCTGCGGCGAACCCCTGCCTAAAGCGTGCTGGGGCAGGCAAGCCCTGAATTGAAAATCATAAATCATAAATCATAAATCATAAATCATAAATCATAAATCGAATAGCCCCAAGGGGATTCGAACCCCTGTTGCCGGGTTGAAAACCCGGTGTCCTGGGCCTGCCTAGACGATGGGGCCACGGAAAAATCAAATATCAAAAATCAAAATGCAAAAAGAACACAACCTGCCGCTTTGCAGCAATTTCGAAATTTTTAATTTTAACTTTTAATTTTTGAATTTGTTTTCCTACTCCAGACTGATTGCCTGTTCCGGGCAGGCGTCGATGCATACGCCGCAATCGATGCAGGCCTCCGGATTAATCTTTGCTTTTTCCTCATCCATCGAGATGGCCTCGCTGGGGCATTCCTCGACGCAGGATTCGCAACCAGTGCATTTTTCCTTGTCAACTTGTGCCGGCATCACACAACCCTTTCCACGTCAATTACTAATCTGTTGATTCTATTATTTACCACGAAGACACCAGGATACAAAGTTTTTCTTAAATTTTCTTCGTGTCTTTGTGCCTTTGTGGCGAAAATGTTACATAATCGGTATCGCAATACAAAGCAAATTTTCTTGAATTTTTTGCGGCTTTTCGAGGGGCAGCACTACTACTTCTGCGGCGAGAATATAGAGTTGCTGTCGGCGTTGGGTTCCTGCTGGAGCAGTTTAAGGAATGGTTGTTCGAGCGTCTGGGTTGGTTCGGGGACTTTTGCGCCAAAGGCGATAGCCATATTGCGGACAAATTCGCTGCTGTCATACTGGGCGGTGTGGTCGAGGACCTTTGCGAAGTTGTCTCGCTGTTTTTGAGCGAGCAGCCAGACGGCCATCATACGGGCCGGCCAGTGCTGGTCATTGAGCCCCTGTGCGGCGGCGTTGGTCAGTTCATAGTCGAGCGGCAAATCGGCAATCGCAGCAATGCTGTGCACTTTGACCACCCAGTCGCTGTCGGTTAATCCGTGGACCAGGGCCGATTTTAACATAGGGGCCATCCAGTCTGCGTTGGCGAGTTTATAAGAGATTTCGGATTTTGGATTTTGGCCCGCCACTTGGCGAGGTCTCGCTGAAGGCGGAATTTCAGATTTCAGGTCTTGGCTTTCCAACATCAGCCCGGCAAAAAGCTGGGCGGCTTTGATTTTCGGGCTTTGCTTGCCCTTTGACAGCGAGTTGAAGCGGTTCTGCAGAAATTCAGTGGTGATTTCGACACGGGGGCGTTCGATTTGGACCGTTGCGGGTTTTATACCGGGTATTGCGCTTACTATGCTGCCGTCGCTTGTTACTACGGGGTCCAGATAAGCGGTGAGCTGGATGTTCAGCGAGGCCTGCGGGTGGTTAAGCAACAGTTCTTTGAGCGGACCGGTGCACAGCCGGACGGGGACAAGGGTGCTGCGTCCCGGCTCGACGGGTAGCGCCGGTCTTGTCGTGGTCGAGATGAGCTTTTCGATTCGCCGGTTAATGTCGCCTGTGACATTTACATCTATTGTTATTAGGCCCTTGCAGAGGCCGTCCTCAGAGATAACGAGCGGTTCATACCAGTTATTTGTGATGGTAATGACGCCGTCGAAGTCGTTGCCGTATGAGAATCTGTTGCCGCGGATATTGAGTTGAAATGACAGCATCTGGTCGGGGCTGACGAATTGCGGGACAATCTGCTCGCCAACGGTTTGTTTCAGGGTTGCCAGGATTAAGCCGGTATCGAATATGGGGATGTAATCCGCCTGTTGTTGGGTCAGCAGCAGGCGGGCCTGTTCGGCGACAATCGAGCCGGGGTCCTTATCGATAGTGGCTCTGAGCGACTCGACCGCGGATTGTTTCTGTCCCGCGGCGAGCTGAATCTGTGCCTGGGCAAAGGTTGCGAGCTGGGTCTGGGGGTAGTTGTCGAGGAGGGGTTTGGCGAGGTCGGGCTGTTTATTGGCGGCGAGGGCACAGGCAAGCAGACCTGCCGCCAGCGGCGAATTCGGCTCAGCCGAATAGGCCTTGTTGGCCCAGTCGATGGCTCGTTCGGGGTCCGGCCGAACGAAGCAGTAGAACCAGGCAAGGGACTTGTAGTCGGCTGTCTGGTCGCCGAGGCGAGCGAGCTGGAGTGCCTTTTGTTCGGCCGTTTCAAGGATATGGCCGGCCGAGTTGGTATCGCCTGTTTTGGCGGCGGATTTGGCTGCGAGCACCTCTATCTGGAGGTCAAACCGGCCCTGTTTACGTAGCTGCTCGGACAACTGCAGGCACCTGGGCTGGTGGCTTCGCGGGGCGTTGTAGCAGCTTGTCATCCAGTCTGTGTAAAAGGCGATGGGGACGTCCTTACCGGGATACAGGAACCGAAACAAATCGGCGCAATACTGGTAGCTGTCGGCTGCTACGTCGTAAAGCTGCACTTTCTGGGCGTATTGTGCGAAGCCCAGCGCAGCATCGATATCGAGCGGGTTTTCGCGCAATTTGAGCCGAAGATATTCCAGATACAATACGGGACTGATTTGCTCGGGCGCCAATTCAACGAGTTTTTCGAAGGCCAACTGGTTGTATCTGTTCCAGGTATAGGCCATCGCCAGTGCCAAGGTGGCGTTGGGGTCATCGGCCTTCTCGGCATACAGCAGCCCCAGGGTGGTAGCCAGCTCGGACATTATGGAGGGGTTGGACTCGCCGATGTCTCGTATCAGCCGGCCAAGCAGTATCTCCCTTTGCTGTCGCGAGTCCAATTGTTCGAGCAGGTATCGGGCGGCGTTTGTGGCGACCCGACAGTCGGCGTTTTTATCGACGTATTTGATGAGCGAGTCATAGAGCATTTGCAAATGGCGGGCGGGGCCGGGCCGGGCCGCAATTAACAGCATATCGGCCGTTGCAAAGCCGGTGCTTACGTCGAGGTTCATTGCGGCGTTCAACAGAACAATGGCCTGTTCCGCCTGAGAGTCCGTAATATCTTCTCGATGTATAATCTCGTATGCTATTTCATAGAACAATCGGCTTACCGATGGCGAGAAGAGTTTCTCAGGGGACGGCGTGAACAAGTTTGTGCCCGTGGCGGGGGGTGTTTGATAAGCCGGCGCAGAGGTTTCCGGCCTGAGCGGCTGATAGGCGGGCGCATTGGTATCCGGCATAAGGGGTTCGAGGGCCAAAGCCAGACCGCACAATGCCAAAACCGCAGACAAAACCATTACAGACCTGCTGACAATCATTCGCACCCGTAGTTCGAACGGAAAACTAACCAACGTCACGTTATACGGATATTTCGGGTGTTTCCTATGCGTCCTTTAGCCGCTGTTGCCCCCGAAATCGGCGATTTAAGTTGACCGCATTTATACGACCGGCTGCGGCTGATGTGCGATTTTGCTGATGCGTGCGGTGAGTTTATCGGGCCTCGATACCGGCCGTCTGGGAGGAGTCAGGGGTGGCTGGCTGGGGTGTGGTGGTCTCGGCTGTTGGATTTGTTCCGGGAGCGGAAGACTTTTTGGTGCTTGGCCGCATTTGGGGTATAATCCGCCCCCGATGAACGACAAATCTCAGCAGGAACACCAGGAGCGGATTCGACAAGCTCACCGCGAGCGGGAGCATTTTTTCAACGCTGCCAAAGTGGTGGCAGGCCTTACGCTGATTTCGCGTATTTTCGGATTGTTCCGCGATATGGGCGTAACGTCGCTGGGAGCAAACCGCTCCACAGATGCGTACGGACTGGCATTTCAAATACCGAATCTTTTTCGCCGGCTTTTCGGAGAGGGGGCGTTATCGTCCGCTTTTGTGCCTGTGTTTACCGAGACGGCTGAAAAAAGCGGTTTTGAAAAGGCCTCCAGGTTATTAGCCAATGCGATGGCGTTATTGGCCGTGTTTCTGCTGGTCATTATGCTTGTGGTGGAGGTTGGTTTTGTAATCGCTGCGTTATTGCCGGGGCCGGCCGACAGAAAACTGCTGATGACGCTTGCAACAATTATGTTTCCGTATATGGTTACGGTATGCCTTCTGGCACTTGGCTCGGCGGCACTTAACAGCCGGGGCCATTTTGCCTTTCCTGCTGCGGCCCCCATCATATTTAATATAGTCGGCATCATAGCCGCCTGGTGGGTTGCACCAATACTGAAGAACAATCTTCGTGGCCAGCTTGTCATTGTTGCCGTCAGTGTGGTAGCAGCGGGAGTTATTCAGCTTATTGCTGTTTTGTGGCTGCTGCATAAGAGCGGTTTTTTGGTTCGCCTTCGTCTGACGCCGCTTGAGCCGGGCATCAAACCCATAATCCGGCTGATTACGCCGATACTTCTGGGACTGGGTTTTCTGCAGATTTCGGAACTTATCCAGACGATAATTTCCTGGAACCTGACCGCTACAGCGGCATCGCCTGATATCAGCATCTTTGGCTGGGTGTTGCATCGCCCCCTTACCGAAGGCGTTATCACCCGCGTTAATGCTGCGCGGGCGCTATATCAATTTCCAATGGGCGTGCTTGCGATTTCGCTTGGGGTGGCCGTTTTCCCGCTGCTGACCCGCTACGCCGCCCGTAACGACATTGTCAATCTGAGAGACAGTATCAATCGAGCGCTGCGCCTGGCGCTGATGGAAGGGATAGGCAGCGGTGTGGGCCTTTATATTCTCGCCGAGCCGATTATAAAAGTCATTTACGCCCGCCGCAACTTCAGCCCCGCCGATGCCGCCCAGGCGGCGTTTGTTCTACAGATGTATGTTCTTGGTATGTGGTCCTATTGCAGCTATCAGATTCTTGTCCGCTCGTTTTATTCACTGAAGGACACCACAACACCTTTGAAGGTTTCCTGCGCTCTTGCAGGAATAAATATCCTGATGCTTGTAACAATGGTATGGATACCATCTCTCGGCGCCGGTGCCTTCGGTTTGTCAACCGCGATTACGTTTGCGATTAACTCCGGCGTCCTTATTTATCTGCTGCGGAGACGACTGGGTTTGTTCGGCGGTCGAAAGGTGCTTGCCAGCGTCGTGCGCAGCATTATCGCTTCAGCCGTTATGGCGGCGGTCGTTTATCTGCTGCAATGGCAGATGAAGGATGTGCCCAACTGGATTGTCGTTGCAACGTGCGTGCCGGCGGGTGCGATTGTTTTTTTGGGCGTGGCCTGGCTGTTAGGCGCCGCGGAAATTTCGGAGCTATGCAAAAGCCCGCGGGGCCACTGTGAAGGGGCGCCAGCGTCCGACGTTGTTGAGAAGCCCGACGCAGACCATACTGACTAAGATGCTTGAGCCGCCGTAACTTGCAAAAGGCAGAGTAAGCCCCGTTATGGGCATCAATCCGACGGTCATCGCTACGTTTACGATAATCTGAATGGCGAAGACGGTTACGATTCCGAGTGCTACCAGCCGGCCGAACGGGTCGGTGTTTGCACCGGCGATTTCCAGCCCGCACCAAAGCAGAATCAGGTAAAGCGTCAGCACCGCAATGCACCCGTAGAAACCCCACTGGTGGGCGATTATGGCGAAAATGAAGTCATTGTGCCGTTCGGGCAGGAAATTGTATTTGAGGAATGGGCCCCGGCGGAAGCCGTAACCGTCTAATCCGCCCGAGGCAACCGCATACTTTGACCTGATGAGGTGATAACCCCAGTCGTCCTTCCATCTTTTTGTGGAGAAGTCGCTGCCGACGAGCATCCGGCCCAGAGCAGGGTGCTGCTCGGCCTTTTGCCGGAGCCAGTCGCTTTGCAGGAGCACACTGCTTATTCTGAGCCGCTGGTAGGGCTGCATCTTGTGCCACAACAGCGGGCTGATGAGCAGAGCAGCCAGGACAATCATCGCCAGGTGCCGCGTTTTTGCTCCGGCCACAAACAGCATAGCAAGAAAAACCGGCATCATAAGAAGGACAGTCCCCAAGTCGGGCTCCAATAGAATCAGGGCCGTGGGCAGAAGCGTGAGGACAAATGGGCCGATTAACGCCCTGAAGTTCCTGTAATTGCTGCGGTATCGCAGATACCAGGCAAGTGCCAGTATGTATGCGGGTTTACAGACCTCCGACGGCTGAATACTCGGCAAGTCGTGCCCTGCTATGGATATTTTTATCCACCGATATGCGCCTTTGGTCTGGGGGGCGAAAGGAAGTTCGAACACGTACTTCGAGACCAGCAGCACCGCCAAAAGCACAAGGACCGCCGCATATATCCAGTAACCGGCCTGGCCCAGCCAGCGGTAGCTGACAAGGTTGACGACGACGAGGGCTGCAATGCCCATAGCCGCAAAAACGAGCTGTTTTTTCCACAACTCGGCCGGCGATGAGGTTTGGTCAATCCCGCCTGTGGCTGGCCCGGGGGTCTGTTCCGGATGCCCGACGGCATAGATAGTTAAAATACCAATGATGGTCAACGCCAAAGTTGCTGCCAGCAACACGACTCTGATGGCGACCAGCCGGCCTTTGAGTAAAGCAAACATAGCAGCAGGATAGCAGACAAAAGTGAAAAGTTAAAAGGCAAAAGTTTGAGTAAAGCAAGCGTCTAAATACAGATTTTGCGATTTCCGCCTGCTTTTACTAAGAGGGGCCAATGGATGGACTCCCAAATTAACCATCTTTCCTATGTTATCAGCGACTATAACTTATTGTCAAAACTGGTTTTAGCGTTGTTAGCGGCGTTTTTATGGGATTTTTGGCGTCTTAGCCGTGTTGCTTTAACATTTTTTTGTTTTTTTTGAGAAAATCGCTTGACTTGCAGAAATGGTTGTGCTAACATAATCTTGACTTTCACCAATAGTAACCTTGTGCATTAAGTTGTTAGTTCGCACAATTACGCCAATAAGGCGGGAAAGGAGTTAACGCGAGGAGCGGTAAGCTTTATCGATTTACTTCTTTATCGGCTGCACCTGCCAGCCGAGACGCCAAACTCAGACAAAGTAGATGTGTCAGTGTCGAAATTCTTGAGTGGACGTAATTAGGCGAAAGTTCTATTTCAGCAGGGGAAACCAGAACATTGCGGGGTGTGTGGCTCTGCAAGGAAGAAAAGAAAGGAAGGTTGTTTTATGCGAAGGATTTTGTTGATTGTTGCGATGCTGATGTTTGCGGCACCGGCGATGGCCACGGTAACTGTCTGTGCTATAGACAAGGGCTGCGGAGTAATTGAGGTCAATTACATCTGCACCGGCAGTGATAAGGTAAGGGCGTTTGCCCTTGACATCGCCGTTGACAGCAACTTCACAATCGTCAACATCAGAGACTTCAACCGCGGTGAGAGCAATGTGGCACCGGGCAAGCTCGGCTATGGGATATTCCCGGGAAAGTTCCGGGATTTCATCAATCCCGCCAGCCCGAACTGGGTTGACACGAACTACAATCCGGTTGCCCCGGTCAATGACCTTGATGCCAACACGGGTCTGGGGACAAAGGCCGTCACCGTCGAATTGGGTGCTTTGTATGTTGCGGGCAAAGACCCGTGCATGTCGGGCACGTTGTTCCGTCTCGATGTCAACGAAAATAAATTCGGGGTGGCCGACTGCAATCTGTACCTCACTGTGAATACGACCCGCGGCGGAGTAGTCGGTACAGACGGTAACAAGATAGCAGACGCGAATCTGGTTCTGTATGTGTCTTCACCTGTGCTGGGGGGCGGCGCAAAAGGTAAGGTTAAGTTCCCTGACTGCTTCCCGTGCTGGTTGCCTTACACTGTGCAGTACAACCAGTGGAAGACCAACTTGAACCCAGCTTGCTGGTGCGGCAAGAGCACCGCATCGTGGAAATACCAGTGCGATGGTGACGCCGACGGCAAGACTTCCGGTTCGCCGTACAACTACCGCATTTACACCGGCGACCTGACCTTAGTGAAAAAGGCCTGGATGAAGAAGGTTACCGACCCGAATTTCAGCGCGTGCGCCAATATCGACCACAAGACTTCCGGTTCGCCATACAACTATCACGTTTACACCGCCGACCTGACCATCGTGAAGTCAATGTGGATGAAGAAGGACACGCAAATGCCTAGTTATTACGAGCCTAACAATTGCCCGAGACCTTAAGTATCGCAACATAAACTTGAATGTGCTTTGAAATGTGAAAATGCTTTTTAAAAGGAGGACGAAATGAAGAAGTTATTAGTGGTGATGTTAGTGCTGTCAATGGCCTCAATGGCCAACGCAGCGCTCTATATAAATGTAAATGGCGTGGCAAATCCGCCCGACAGCGAGATTACACTATTGCCGAGCGAGTCGGTGACCATCAGCATTACTGGTGATGGGCAGACACCGCAGGATCAGGATTTCTGGCTGGTTGCCGAACCACTTGGCACTAGCACAATGGCGGGTGGCGCTATGATCTACGCCGGCGACATGTCCGCTTGGGCATTCAACACTCTCGGCGACGGAAGCGGCATTGTTGAGTGGCTGCGGGCCCTGAGTGACGGTACGGGTTACGACACCAAAGATGCGTACTGGATGCTTTATGCCCACAGTGGTGTGTTACCGCTGAATGGCTTGCTGTTTGATGAAATCACGTTCCATTGTGATGCACCCGGCGACGTTATGCTGACACTGGTAAACATTTTTGACGATGGTGCCGGTAGCGTTGTAAAGACGGTCTATGACACCCAGATTATTCACCAGGCTATTCCAGAGCCGATGACCCTCGGGTTACTCGGTCTTGGCGGATTGTTCCTTCGTCGTCGCAAATAAGATGGCGGCACGCCAACAGCTTTAGCTGTTATAGAGGCAAGCCAAAATGGCTTGCCTCTTTTTTTTGTTTCAGGTTGGGGGCGGTGCCTGACCAGGTCCCTCTGTAAGCGACACAAATATCGGCAGCGCCCCGTTGCATCCACCGCCACAACCGCGATTGAATCGTCTTGCAAACGAGCCGCAATGGGTGTAAATTAAATGCGCTTTTGCGGTCAATATCTTTATTGGGGTATAGTGTAATGGCGGCACAAATGACTCTGGATAGGTAAGTTTAGGTCCGAATCCTATTGATGTTTGAAAAAACAAATAAGCGATTCTCTTATGACTTTGTCATTCCCGCGAAAGCGGGAATCCAGCTTAAAACCCCTGGATTCCGGGTCAAGCCCGGAATGACAAAAAACGTCCGTAGTCAAAAATCGTTGAGTTTATTATTCAAAGAGCAATAAGTGCCCCGGTTTTTACTGCGCATCATCGGCTCAAAAACCGGTCCGAGCGGCTCCGAATTGCGAGTGGGATTAAAAGATGACGGAAACGAAAGCGGACGAGAAAGCAGCGCTCCAAAATGCTGTTTTTTTGCTGTTTTTTGCGTCGGGCATCAGCGGCCTTATCTATGAAGTGGTCTGGCTCAGAATCCTTTCGAGAACCATCGGCGTAACTGCTTATGCCACGGCCGTAACATTGGCCGCCTTTATGGCCGGTCTGGCTATGGGCAGCTTCATATTCGGCCGGCTCGTTGACAAACGAAATGACCAGTTGAGAATTTTTGCACTGCTGCAACTGTGGCTTGCAATTGTTGCCGTTGTTACGCCCATCGTCCTGACCGGCTCAGTCCCCGTTTACAGGTTCGTTTCTGAAATCAGCCATCACAGCGCCGCTGCGATTTCGGTGTCAAAGGTGGTTGTCTCCTTTCTCTCGCTGCTCGTCCCTACGATGCTGATGGGCGGCACACTTCCTGCTCTGACCAGCTACCTTGTCAGACGAGGCGGGATGTTCGGGAAAAACTTCAGCTTGCTTTACGGACTGAATACATTGGGCGCCGTCTTTGGTGTGGTTCTGAGCGGCTTTGTTACCATCGGCGCAATAGGCGAGTGGAATACCATATTCATAGGGGTATCAGTCAACCTGGCGGTTGGTTTCATAGCGTTTATTCTTCACAGAGGCGGATTTCAGTCCGCCGAACAACTCAATATCGCACGCGAGACGGCTGTCGAAGCTGTGAGTAACAGGATTTCGGTGTATTCTGATGCGGTGCGAAGAATGGTCCTCGTCGCGTTTCTTATAAGCGGCTTTACGGCACTGGCATACGAGGTGATATGGACGCGACAGTTAATCCTTTTCCTGAGGACCTCGATATACGCGTTTTCCGGTATGTTGGCGATATTCCTGGTCGGAGTGGCGCTTGGCAGTATGTTTATGAACCGGCTTGTGGACCGTCTCAGGGCACCGCTGGTTATTTTTGGTATATTGGAGCTGGCTGTCGGCGCTTTGTCGATTTTCAACCTGTATCTTTTCGGCCCGCTGGACAGCTCCTTGTTGACCAGGGTGCTTTCGCCGGTGGTGCTGGTCCTGCCGACGACCCTTCTTTTTGGCGCCATATTTCCAATTGCCTCATTATGCTACGCCAAAAACACGGACGTTACCGGCGCTTCCGTGGGCGTTCTTTACACGTTTAATGCGGTGGGCAACGTTGCCGGCTCTCTTCTTGCGGGCTTTCTGTTCATTGGCTTGCTGGGCTCGAGCAGGACCGTGATTATGCTGGGCTTTGTGAACATCATCCTCGGATTGATTCTTTTGTGGCTCGAACCGCGCACCTCGAGTGGTTACAAGCTGAAGTTTCTGCTGATAGTTCCGCTGGCTGTATTGTTTGCACTCGGATTCAGGGATAAAGACCCTTTTCTGGCCGTCATTGAGCACAGAATTGCACAAGACGCAAGCCACTACGAAATTTATCACAACCGGGAAACCGTGGAGGGAACGGTAACCAGCTTTATGGGAGACGATTACAAATATCTCTGGATTAATGCCTACGGGCAGACAATTTTGTGCACCGAGACAAAACTTATGGCTCATCTTCCGGTTATGCTGGCTGACGCACCCAAAGAGATGCTCGTGATATGCTTCGGGATGGGAACAACCACAAGGTCTGCGTGTATTTATGACGCCTTGAATATTACCTGTGTTGAGCTGGTGCCGGAGGTATATAAATGTTTCGGCTATTATCACAGCGATGCGCAAAAAGTTTTAAGCCGTCCTGGTGTTCGTTTTGTCGCCGACGATGGTCGTAATTTCCTGCTGTTGAGTCCGCACAAGTATGACGTAATCACCGTTGACCCTTCGCCTCCTGTTTACAGTGCGGGCACGGTAAATCTTTATACTCGGGAATTTTTAACGCTGTGCAAAGAGCATCTGACGCCGGGCGGTGTTATGTGCCTGTGGTTCCCCGGAAGCGAATATCAGGACGGTCTGTATATATGCAAGACCTTCTATTCAGTTTTCCCGAATATGACCGTCTGGAAAGGTCCGCACAACGGGGGACTTTATTTTCTCGGCACCCTTGCCCCTACTAATGTTGACAGGTCAAAGATAGAGCAGGCCTTTACGAACCCGCGGCTTATAAAAGATTTGAGCGAATATGACGATACCTGCGTGACAAGCTCACAACTGCTGAGCTTGTTTATGGTGCGGGACGGGGAAGATATGGACACCATCACAAAAACTGCACCGATTATTACGGATAACTACCCTTATACAGAGTTTCCCCTGTGGCGTTATCTGCTTTCTCGCGAAAGCGACTCGGCGCCCCAATAATCCGGCCGATTGGCGTTTTATACCGTTTTACACCAGTTTCGCCGGCTGTTCCGGAGTGTGAGGCCGATGTGCCGGTTAGACAACTCAGCCGCAGGAGTCGAAATGACGGGGAAGTTCTGCTTGCCTCTTTTTTTGTTGCAGGTTGGGGGCTGAGCGGCTAAAATCACAAGCCATTATTACTGATTGGAGTTGTGGAATATGCGGTGTGTTTTAAGCGTTCTTTATTGCTCGCTGTTGGCTTTGGTGCTTTTTTGCGGCTGTGAAAGTTCGGGCCTTAAAACCGCGGCGCCGGCCGCCGGGGCGGATAAATTTCCCGCTTTTCTTGCAGGGACCTGGCAGGCGCAGGACAGCCCCTGGAAGATAGTGCTGACGCCCGACGGCCGAGTCAGCTCGGCTATTGTGTCCTGGGAGGAAGAGGTGCGGCCAAACCAGACCACCGAGTTTGAGATGCTGGACGGCAAAATAAGCCACATCACGGCGGGTGACTGTATTGCTGAGTATAGGCCGGCAGGCAGGCAGCTTTTTGTGAGCATTGAGCTGAAAGATATTCACATTGTTTTTCCCGCGGACCTTCTCACGGGCAACTCCATCGACAACTTCACGGGGACTGTTTCCGAGGACGGCAGGACGTGGAACGCCGAGCAGATTACCGTATTCGACTACGGACCGAGTTTTCCTCAGACGCCGGACGACGTTAATTATCCCCAACCGATTGTCTTCAATAAGGTCGAAGAGAAAGCACAGGTTGCGGATTCAAACGCAGTTGGTCAGTGATACCAGCCGCCCTTCCACAGCCATTGCTCGGCCATTTCTGCGAAGTCCGCAAGGTTGACGATTCCATCATCGTTGAAATCGGCTTGCAGCGGGGGGGCTGTATGCAGCCACTCATTGGTTAATGCCTTAAGGTCCGGATGCCCTACAATGCCGTCGGTGTCGAGGTCGAAGGGATTTGTTACTACTTCGTCGGCGCCCATATCGACGATTGTATTGAAGATTCTGTCTTCGCCGTCAATGTCGCTTATCAGCGTTGTCGGTATGGAGTTGTTATCGCCTATATCGGCACATAGCGACCCGGGCAGCAAATGATAATTGCCTGCGGTGAAGAAGTCATCGTTTGGGTCAGCGGGGGTGTTGGCATCGTTCCAGAAGCCGGCATCTACGAAGTTGGGGTCTATGTCGATATTGCCGGGGCCCCAATTGAGTGTGCAATTAACATCAACCGTTGCGCCCGCTGCTCCGGCTTCGATATCGCTTGATATAACGGTCATAGCGGTGCCGATGTTGTAGCCCCAGATACGGAGAGTATTTATAAGTGCGATTTGATTGCCATCGGGGGCGATGTTGTCGCGGACGATGCAGTTGATGACGAGTGGATTGCTTTCTCTGAAAGAGCTTAGTCCGCCGCCCTCGAGTGCCTTGTTGCCGATAATGGTGCAGTTGAGATACGTGGGGCTTGACCAGTAGGCGGCAATTCCTCCGCCGCGGTGGTCGGCCGTGTTGGCCGTGATTATGCAGCCAACTACGAGGGCGTCGGAGTGTTCCCAGCACATAATGGCCCCGCCGTGGCGACCCGGACCATAGGCGTGGTTATTACTGAATATACAGTTGGTTATGACTGGATTTGCAGAATACATTGCGCAGACGCCGGCCCCGTAGCCGCTGGTTACGATGTTGTTGGTGAAGATGCAGTTGGTTATCAGGGGGCTGGATTCCTCGCAGTAAATCGCCCCTCGCCCGCTTGAGGAGTTGCCTGTTATTATGCAGTTTTTGATTGTGGGGCTGCTGTTGTTATATAAGCAGATTGCGCCGCCGTCATAAACGCCGCCGCCGCGTGTTATGGTCAGTCCTGCGACGACGGAGTTGGGACCTGCGGGGCCGCCGAAGTAGAAGCCGCGATGTATAGAGGAGCCGCTGCCGTTGCAGTCGATTATTGTTGCCCCCACGGTATCAAAGTCGTTCGGGTCGATACTTTGCACGGTGATGGCCTTGCCGCGAAGGTTGATGTCGCGGTTTCCGGTTCCGGTGTGCGTGCCGATAGTGGCAACTATTACATCACCATTATTGGAGTCATTTACGGCCTGCTGGATAGTCAGGTAACCTTTGTTGCTTGTTATGTTCCAGACGGGTTTGGTCTCGTCAGCGCCGATATCCACTCGTTGGCCCATTAGTCGGCTCTCATTGTCGTAATCGGTCTGATTGCTTTCAGGAACGTAATTTGGGTCCCCTGCGTTTATGCAGGGGCTATGGTAGGCCAGGTGATAGTCGTTGGCGTCCGGGTCGAGGAAATCCGGGTTTGTGGAGATGTTTCCGTTTAGGCCCGTCTGGTCAGGTATGGCAGGGCCATAGTTTCCGCCGGTGTTATTCCAGACGTTATTGTAGGTTATGGTGGGGGTGGAATTTGCCTCGACGTCGATTCCACGCCAGGTTGTATTTGAGCAGATAATGTTGCCGGTGATGACGGGGGCGCTGTAAGGGTAACATTCGATGCCGCTGGTGCGGTTGCCGTATATTGTGTTGTAGGCGATGGTGGGGGAGCTGCCGTTGGCGCGTATGCCGGCCCCGGCGTTGTTCTTGTATATCAGGTTATTGAGGATGGCACCGGCGCTGGAGTAGTAAACGGCGATACCTGCGGCGTTTGTCGAGGTGTTGTTTGTGATTTCATTTCTCTCAATAAGGGGCTGTGAGAGGTAATAGACGTAGATGCCGCCGCCGCCCAGGTCGCTTGCGGTATTGCCCTTGATGAGGTTGCCGCTGATGGTGGGGCTTGAGTTGTAGGTGATATGGATGCCGGCACCCAGGGCTGAGATGTTGTCGATGATTTCGTTATCTGCGATAGAGCCGTTGCTCCATTGGCGGAGGTGAATCCCGCCGCCGTAGGCCTGGGCGTTATTATCGGTGATGGAGTTGCCGGTGATGATTGCGTTGACGCCCTGGAAACCGACAATTGCGCCGCCGTCGCCGTGGTCGTTAGCGGGGTAGTTTGTATTCGGAGGGGCCAGGCCGTGGTCCCTGTTCGCCGAATTGTTGACAAAGGTGTTGTCCGCGATTATGGGGCTGACGTGAACAGGCGGGTCGGTGGGGCTGTTTGGGTTGACTGGGTCGCCGTAGACATAGATACCGCCTCCCTGAGCGGCTGTGTTATTTGTGAAGACGTTCTTTGTAATTGTTGGTGCGGACATATTGCAGCAGAGCACACCTCCGCCACAGCGATTCCAGTTAGGCCCTACATATCTCCACGATACAAGCAGCCATGACCCTGTCCCGCCCGTTATTGTGAATCCGGTGAGCACGGAGTTGGTGCCTTCGCCGTTTTTAAATATGACTACGCTGCCGAAATTGGGGTCTGTCGGGTTTGAGCCGTTGATTATTGTCGCGGCGACGATGTCGGGGTTATTCGGGTCAATGGACCGCACAGTGATGGCCTTGCCCTTGAAATCGATGTTCTCATGGTAGGTGCCGGGCGAGACGGCGACAGTGTCGCCGTTGACTGCAGCGTCGATGGCTGACTGTATAGTATTATACGGCACTGGGACAGACAATACTCTGGGCGCGGCCCGCAGTTGCTGCGTGCAGAACAATAACACTACCACGCACCAAAACCTGTGCATTTCGAACCCGCCTCCATACATTTCTTACGATTGTGGTTATTATAACAAAATTGGCCTGCGAAATCCAGACCAATTGTTTCGCACAACCCTATGGCAGCAAAAAAGTTATGAAGCGATGGCGTCCGTAGGCACAGGAATCGCCGATTTTTGACTTTACCGGACTTGTTGAAGGGGTGTCGGAGCGCGGAAGGAAATTTTTGCTTGTCTTTTGCCTGAAGGGGTATATGTATGATACTCAATAATTGTAATGCCTCGCCGAGGGCCGGAAGAAATGAGCGACAAGTTTGTTACGGTTGCCAGCTTTGATGAGCCGTGCAAAGCACATATTGCGGAGGCGAAACTTGAATCGGAGGGTATTAAGTGCTTTCTGAGCGGTGAAAATTTTGTCGCGACTTACTGGCTCTATTCGCGCATCGAAGGCGGCATTAAACTTAAAGTGAGGGAATCCGACTCAAAAGCCGCCGTTGATATTCTTCAGAGAAGAGAAGTGCCGTCCAACGCACAGCAGCCGTCCGAACTTGGCGAATATGACCTTGCTTGTCCAAAGTGCCGCTCTGAAAATATCGAGTATGAGCGGTTTTCCTGGAAAATGGCCTTGCTTTCCATACTGCTGTTTCGACTGCCGCTGACCTGGTTGAAGGAGGAATATAAGTGCCTGGACTGCGGTTATGTATGGAAGTAGCGCAGCCAATTTACCGGGGGAGGAATTCTACTATTCAGGTTTTTTGAGCTCTTCGGCCTTTGGCAGGTCTTTGATGGAGTTTAGGCCGAAGACCTCGAGGAATTTTTTCGTAGTGCCGTAAAGGAGGGGTCGGCCCAGCACCTCGGCCCTGCCGGTGATTTTTACCAGCCCCTTATACATCAGGTTTCGAATCATCTCGCCCGCCGCAACGCCTCTGATGGCCTCGATGTCCGCCCGAATGATGGGCTGTTTGTAGGAGATGATGGCTAAGGTTTCGAGGGCCGCCTGGCTGAGTTTGCTGTCGTCGCGTGCCCGGATGAGTTTTTTCAGCCAGTGGCTGTATCCGCTGAGCGTCAGCATCTGGTAGCCGCCGGCGATTTGCTCTATTTGGAAGGCGTTGTTGTTCGCTTTGTATTTTTCGTTCAGGTCATCAATGTGCTTGCGAACTTGCCGGACGTTTGTGCCGACGATGTCGGCCAGACGCTGGGGCGAAAGCGATTCGTCGCTGGCAAAAAGCACGGCCTCGACGACCGACTCAACCGTCGGTTCAAAGCCGGGCGGCGTATCTATTGTCTCCGGCGGCTGCTCAACGGCGGTATCCTCCGGTTCGGGGTGTTCGCCACCGGCTTCGCCCTGGTCCTGCACGGGTTCCTGAATCTCCTGCTCGTTGTTGACGGCTGCCTTTTGCTCCTCGGTCATAGCTCTTTCCACCTGAATGGGTCAAAATCTTTCTTGCTGACTGTAATTGTCGCCGCTGGGAGCTGTTTTTGCAACTGTCTGGCGAACTTTTTGAGGATGAATCTTTCAGAGACGGTATGCGAAAGGCATAGGCAGGTTACCCCGGCCTCCTGGGCGGCTAATGCCTGATGATGTTTCAACTCGCCGGTGACGTAGAGGTCGGTCTTTTCAGCTATGACGAGGTTGATGATTTTGCCGCAGGAGCCGGCACATACGGCGGCGGTTCTGACCAGTCGTTTTTCAGGCCCGATGACGCCGATTGCCTTTGCGCCCGTGTGCTTTTTGAGTTTTCGAATGATTTCATTGAGCGGTGTCGGTTTTGTCAGCTCGCCGATTCTGCCGAGGCCGAACCTGTTCTGCTCTTCAGCAAGTTTGAAGATGTCATAAGCGGGCACTTCGTAGGGATGTGCCTTTAGCATAGCGGCTATGACGCCGGCGAGATTGTCCGCTGGCACGATTGTTTCGAAGCGCAGCTCGGGGACTTTTTCGAGCGTGCCCCTTTTGCCGATGGCGGGTCTCGCCCCTTCAAGCGGCAGGAAGCTTCCCTGGCCCTGAGAGGAAAAGCCGCAATGGCTGTAGTTGCCGATGTGGCCTGCGCCGGCGGCAAAGACGGCGTTCGCAACCTTTGCAGCGGATTCGACGGGGACAAAGACCACCAGTTTATAGTTGTCGCCGGCAGGGGGGCTGACGTAATCGCCGATTGGTTTGCCGTTTTGTATGCCGACGATTTCCGCCAGCCCGTCGTTTACGCCGCCTTGTGCCGCATCGAGGGCGGTGTGAATCGAAAATACGGCGATACCAGAACGAATCAATTCGTAGACTGTGCTTGTCGGACCCTGGGCGTTTATCTTTTTGAGTCCGTCCCAAATTATGGGATGATAGCTCACAATCAAATCGGTCCTGAGCCGTTTTGCCTCGGCCAGAACCTCATTAGTGATGTCGATGGTAAGCAGGATGCGTTTTACGTTCTTGTCGGCGCTTCCGAGCAATAGGCCTACGTTGTCCCAATCCTGCGCCAGACCCAGCGGCAAAATCTTCTCGATTTGTTCTGCTATATCGTTAACCTTCATTTTTTGTTCTCACAATTATTTTTGACAAATTTGTCGTAATATTCCTGCATTCGTTTCGTTACCGGCCCCGGAATGCCCTCGCCGACGGTATGTTTTTCAATGCCGACAACCGGCATAACCTGCATAATGACGTTGGTTATAAAGACCTCATCTGCGCCTAACAGGTCGTCGATTGAGAGGTCTTTTTCGACAAGCTCAATTTTATTGGCGATTGCCAGCTCACAGATGGTTTTTCGGGCGATGCCGGGCAATACGGGGGTATTTGTTGCCGGGGTGCACAAACGGGAATCCTTCACTAAAAAGGCGTTGCTGATACATCCCTCGGCTAATCGACCATCGGTTGTGAACCACAGGGCCTCCGCGGCCTTTTTTTCATGGGCCTGTTTTAGCGCAAGCATCCGCGACAAATAGCTCGTTGTCTTGTGGCCACAGGTTGGCTCTGTGACGTTTTGTCTGAATGGGCACAACACTACGAGCACGCCTTTTTTGTAATACTCCGCCGGATATGGCTGCAGCTTCGCGGCGGTTATGAGCAAAGTCGCGACAGGTTTCCCCTGCGGTTGAGACAATACTCCCGATGACAAAGTCAGCCGAATCCGGGCCTCGGCGAGGTCGTTTGCTTCGAGAAATTTTTGCACGGCATCGGCGAGGTATTCTTTGCTGTAGGTATGCTCGATTGATAATGCCTTTGTGCTGGCCAGGAGCCGGTTGAGATGGTCATCGAGCCGAAACACCACGCCGTTGTAGCTTCGCATCGTCTCGAAAAGCCCCGCCCCATACAGAAACCCACCGTCGCCGACCGATATTCGGGCGTTTTCGATATCCACAAGTTTGTCGTTTAAAAAAACTTTTTCTGCCATTAGCGATTCACGGCTGCGATTCCGGCGAGCAGCGCTCTTGCCTTAGTTATGGTTTCGTCGTATTCGGCCTGTGGGTCGGAGTCGGCGACGATGCCGCCGCCCGTCTGGGCATAGGCCGTTTTGTTTTTGATGATAATTGTTCGAATGGCGATGTTCAAGGAGATGCCGCCGTCGAGGCCGAGATAGCCGATGCTGCCGGTGTAAACGCCTCTGGCTGTCGGTTCTGTTTCGTTGATAATTTGCATCGCCCGGATTTTTGGTGCGCCTGTGATTGAGCCGCCCGGAAACATCGCTTTAAGGATGTCGCAGAAATCGACGTCGTCTCGAAGCTCGCCCGCGACGGTTGCGACGGCGTGGAAGACGGTGGGGCAGGTCTCGATTGTCCTCGGCTGGGTAACTTTTCTTGTGCCCGGCTTGCATATTCTGGCGACGTCGTTTCGTTCGAGGTCGATAATCATATTCAGCTCCGCCTGTTCTTTTGCGCTATTGAGGAGCTGCTGAAGGTTTTCGGCGTTGATTTGCCCTGCCTTGGCTGAGGTATCTTCGATTCGCTTGCGGGTTCCTTTAATTGGTTTGGTGCTGATGGTGCGGTCTTTAACGGTAATGAACATCTCAGGTGATGCGCTTACGATTTGGAAATCGCCGGCGTCGATATACGCGGAGTACGGGCTTGGGTTGTAACGGTTCTGCCAATGGAATAGGTCGATTGGGCGGGCGCTATATTCGCAATCGAATCGCTTCGAGAAGTTTATCTGATAGACGTCGCCATCGAAGATGTGGCGTTTTATCTTGTCGAACATTTTGAAGTAATATTCTTTGTTCATATTTGTTCGGATTTGAGCAAAATCTATTTTTTCGATGTCGGCGGAGGGGGGCGCAGGTGCCTGCACGGTCTTGGCCTTAACGAGCAGGTTTTCGAGAAAGGATAATTTTTGCTGCGGCGACTCGGCGTCGTCATCAAGTTCAAGGGCGATTAGCCAAAATGCCATTTTGGGATGGTCGTAAGCAATCAGGCGGTCGTAAAAACAGAGGCGAATCAGAGGCAGCAAATCGTCAGTTGCCTGGGAAATAGGTTCTATGTATCCGCCGAGTTCATAGCCGAAGAAGCCCACCCATCCGCCCGTGAAAATCCCTCGCGGCAGTCCATTGTCATTCCCCCCCCTGTTTTCACAGGGGTAAACTTGTCCCCGCGAAAGCGGGGAGCGGGAATCCAGATTTAGTATCCTTTGCAATTTTTCAAGCGGTTTCGTTTCTCCTGTACGAAATTCGAAGGTCTCTTTAGGCGAAGCCATCCAGTACGAGAAGCCGTCGGCATTTTTTTTTGAGTCGTTCCCACCAAGGATTGACGCACCCGGTAACGCGGAAAAGACCTCGCTGAGCGAAGAAAGGTCAACATCGGCGTTTAGTTTTCGACAGTGCAGCCGGCATATTGGTATTTTGCGCTCGATTGGGAGTGTGGCTGTGGTCATTTTATTTGTCCGGCTCTAAACTGTTCGATAATCTGGACGCTCGATGATGTGCCGATTCTGTCTGCGCCCGCTTCGAGCATCTCCAATGCCTGTTTAGCCGTGCGGATTCCGCCCGCAGCTTTTATCTTGCAGTATCCGGCGTGCTGCCTCATCAGCAGGACGTCTTCGACGGTTGCTCCGCCGGCGGGGTGCATTCCGGTGCTCGTTTTGACGAAATCGACGCCGATTTGGTCGGCGATTTGGCAGGCGAATATCTTCTGCTCGCCTGTCAGCGCCGCCGATTCGATTATGACCTTGAGCAGGACCTTCGGCCTCATCGAATGACAGACTTTCCTCACCGCCTCCAACTGCCGGGCGAGGTATTTTTCATCGCCTTCGATTATCGCGGCAAGGTCGGCGACCATATCGATTTCGTCGGCGCCGGCGAGAATCACCTCTTTGGCCTGTGCGGCTTTTACCTTCGTAAAATCTGCCCCAAGTGGCAGCGACACAACGCCTCCCACGGCAACGCCGGTCCCGTGCAGCAAATCCGCCGCGAGCGGCACCCATCGCGGATTGATTGAGACCGCGTGAAAGCCGTATTGCTTCGCCTCTTCACACAGACGCCTTATCTGCTCGTTTGTCGTCTCCGCCTTTAAGAGCGTATGGTCAATGACGTCAGCCAATTCTTTGATGTTGTTCACTATCATTTATCCCGGGCAATTAAGGCAATAATACCTGTTGTAACAGTCGTCTTGAGTATAATTGTTCCTGTCGTCAGGGCAATACAGAAGCCGAGCATTGTGTTGAGGGGCCAGGGGACGAAATCGGGGATGCCGAACTGGTATGCCTGCTCGACGTTCAAGAGTCCGTTACCGGCAATCACCCAAACGATGAACAATAAGGCGGCAAAGGAAACCGTCGGCAGGCAACCGTATAGTGCGACGAAAAGACAGGTTTTAATAATCTTTTTGACTGGTGCGATGCCGCGCAGCCACAGGCCGAACAGGACTGCCCATATAAAGGATAGCGAGATTGTGAAAACCTGTGTGCACATTCCCCAGGTAAAAGCGACACACTCGAGAAAATACAGACCGAGCATCATCACAAGATAGCGAAGGAAGCGATTTTTCTTTCCTGTCAGCCGGCCGAATCCCCTCGCAAGAAATACGGCAAATACCGAACCGCCGGCAAGATTCGTTGCCGCAAGGGCCACAAGAATCATGGTTTCTGTAGAATCCATTGCGTCTATTGTCAATTCGACCTGATGTATTTTTTCTTTTTGAAAAATTCCAGTGCGTCGGCGGTATCGGGAAAGAGTTTCGTCGCGGTCTGGGTAATAAAGACGGATGGGGTCTGTTTGGCCGGCCAGATGAGATATACCTCCTTTGCCGCCTCGTGAGCGTGCTGCAGCTCGCGCTCTACCCCGCTGGATATGGCGGCCCGGCCGTCGGGCAGCGTGGGGATGAAGCTGATAATCATTTCCGCCTGGTCGATGAGCATAAAATCACGTGCGTATGTCTGGCTGTATATGTCGCGTTCGATTTGTCGAATCTGGTCGAGGTTCAGCCGGACCAATTTGCCGCCCGCCGGGATTTCGAGTGAATCTTTGCCGTCCTCGGCCGCCTCAAGAGCCAGACGGGGCAGAAACGCCTCTTCCAAATCACCGGGGTCAAAGCAGGTGAAGTGTTGTTTCATCGTCCTGCGAAATGAATTGATTTCCTGTTTGACCTCCAGCATATCGGCAACGGCGGTCATAGGAAAACTCAGGTATGTGCGTTTGATTTGCGGCTCAAAGAGGAGCAGGTAAAACGTTTCGACCGTTTCTTTCGCCCCGCCGCGGGCAAGGCAGTAAAACGGCGTATCTTCGTTGATACCTTTGCAGAGCATCTCGGTAGAGATAATTTCCTCTTCGCGCCAGACAATCAGGTCCTTGAGCGTATGAACGCTTGTGTGTTCGCTGATGAGCCGGCCGTGCAGGGCCGCCACGCCGTCTATGAGGCATATATACATATCCGCGTTGAGCTGGCGCATCTGGTCAAAATCAACCGCGGGGAATAAACCGTGCCGCCAGCGGAAGGTCGCGTGGGTGTTTACAATCAGACTTGTCCGCCGTGGCGGATTCTGGGTCTTTTTCGCCTTTGCGATAATGTCCTTGAAGATGCTGCGGCGGAGAGAATGCAGCCGCTTCAGCGGTATGTCTAAGATTTTGCCCGGTGCAATGTCCGGCGCCTCGTCATACATCATATCACCGACGTTGCAAAGTAATACCTCATTGTCGTGCCTGCTGGCATACTCGCACACATTTTTAAGGTAGTTTTTCTTGTCGAGGCCTACCATCCCCGTAACTACGATTACCATTGTCAGCAGTCCTTTATAGGTTCTTAAGCCGTAGCTGGATGTCGTATTCTTTCAGGGCGGCAACGAGTTCGCCCATATTGCCGGCGATTATCTTGTCGAGGGTGTAAAGCGACAGGTTTATTCTATGGTCGGTGACTCGGTTCTGAGGGAAGTTGTAGGTCCTGATTTTTTCGCTGCGGTCGCCTGAGCCAATCATCGTTTTGCGTTTTGCGTCGCGTTCGGCCCGTTTCTTGCCTTCATAGAATTCATAAAGCCGGCTTCGCAGGATTCGCCAGGCCTTTGCGCGGTTCTTGTGCTGGCTTTTTTCCTCCTGCATACGGACGGTTATCCCCGTGGGGACGTGTTCGAGACGAATGGCGCTGCTTGTCTTGTTTACCTTTTGTCCGCCGGGCCCGCTTGACCTGCAGACCTGTTCGACGACGTCATCAGGGTTTATCGGGACGTCAACCTCCTCCGGCTCGGGCAGCACGGCGACGGTCGCCGCGGATGTGTGGATTCTACCCTGCGCCTCGGTCTGAGGGACCCGCTGAACGCGGTGACAGCCGCTCTCATAACCCAGTTCCGACCAGGCACCTTCGCCCTTGATGCTGAATATGATTTCCCGAAATCCGCCCATATCCGCGGCGCTGAAGTCAAGCTCTTCGACCTTCCAGCCATGGTCTGCGGCGTATCTGGTATACATTGTGTAGAGGTCTCGCGCAAAAAGGGCGGCCTCTTCGCCGCCTGTCCCGGCGCGGATTTCCATTATCACGGAGCCGATAACATCATCGTCGGCGGTAAGCAGCTTGTCCTGGAGTTCCGTGAGCAGCGCACTCTTTTTGGTGTTGAGTTGCTGTAGCTCTTCTTTTGCCATTTCCTTGAGGTCCGGCTCCGTTGAGTCGCTGTTTATCAGGTGCTCGGCCTGTTCCGCCTCCACAGCGGCTTTTTTGTAGTCGCGATACTTTGCAACCAGCCCCTTGAGTTTGCCCTGCTCCTTTGCCAGCGCAATCAGTTTTGCCGAATCGCATGAGAAGGCGGGGTCGGCGATTTGCTTTTGCATCTCGTCAAAATGGGCTTCAAGCTCGGTCAGTTTCGCAAGTAAGGTTGTGTTGGTTTCAGCCATAGCGTTGCCTCGATGGTTGGCTGCTGGACGGGCAATAAACAGTCAAGGCCCCGTTTTTGCATCCACTGAACAAAAAAGGAGCCCTGATTATGACCTGGTCGGTAAGCTATTTCTTGGTTTTCTTGAAGTAATCCGTTCCGTACTTTTTCTGGAAGCGTTCGACTCGGCCCGCGGTGTCCACGTATTTCTGCTTGCCAGTGTAGAATGGGTGGCAAACCGAGCAGATTTCCGCGTGGATTTCGCTTACGGTGCTGCGGGTTTCGAAGGTGTTGCCGCAGCCGCAGTGCACCACGACCTTGTCGTATTTCGGATGTATGTCTTTCTTCATAAAAGTCTCCCGAACAATCAAAAGCACCATTTTACCGAAATCGGCGTATAAATCAATAGGAATTTTAGACAAGTTGCAGGGTTGCTGTTGAAATATAAGCAAGGATGGCGTGGTTCTGAAGGGCTTTTGGGGGACAGATAACGTCCGGTAGGGTGTGCGTGCCTGGGTTATATGTCCTGCGTAAATGGGGTTTTATGGAAATAGCTGAAGATTGGTCGATTTCCAATCGATATGAATATTACCCACACTTTATATAGGGGCAGGGCCTCGACCCGGTAAGGGGTGTTCAGATGCGGATCAGGTATGTTGTTTCGACAATGGTGTTCTGGGGTCGGCAGAGTCGGCTCTCATTGGAGCAGGAGTGTGAGCTTCTCAGGTCGCTGGGGTTCGGCGTAGAGCTTTGGCCGAACACGGGCGGGCTGGACGAGTGCTCATACGACAGGCGGAACTGGCCTCGGCTGGTGGCCGCCACCGAGGGGATGCTGGTCTCAATGCGCTCCCGCAATGATAAACCGCGCATAGAGCAGTGGGATGAGCAAATCGAATGCGCAAAACTGCTCAAGGCCAATATCGTCGCTGATTTGCAAAGCTTGGGCGTCGGGCAAAGTCGAGAGGTAGAAGACTGGGATTATCTTGGCGACATCGTGCGGATGGCGGAGGACAACAGCATAAAACTTTGCATTGAAACCGGGGCACTCGATGCGGTAAAGCATATTGGGGATAAATTTGATTCAGTCTGGTATTGTTTAGACACAGGGTATGCCAGCGCCGACGGTGAGCACAGTTTCAGGGAGTATGTTGACGCCCTGGCAGGCAGGGTGGCTCATCTTCATCTTGCCGAAAACTACGGTCGGTTTGACAGCCACAGGCCTTTGGGCTGCCAGTGCGGAATTGCCCAGGAGGACTGGGCCCACCTACTGTCGTCACTGAAAAAATATAATAACGATATAATCGGCTCACTTGAGATGACCCCCTGCATTCCAGTTGAGATGATACGCCGGGCGAGCACCTTTTTGTTCGACGTGCTGAAGTGGCCGAATCGACCGAAAAAGTCGGCCGAACACGGCAAAGCCGCCTCCCGCCCGGATTGAAAGCCCTTGCTTCATTTCTTCTTAATGCCTCAGTTGCAGAATTTACACGTCTCTCTGCCGCGTCGCTGACGCGGCCATATCAAAAAACGGTTGACAGCAAACACCAATTGCTGATGCTAATTGATAAGTTCTAACCTCAAATTTTTTTAAGGCAGATGGATTGTGGCAAGAGCATCAAGGATACTTCTGGTAAATCCGCCGATATACGATTTTGCCGCGTATGATTTCTGGGTGAAGCCATACGGCCTATTGAGTGTGGCGGGATACCTTCGCGGCCCGCTTCGCCCGCCCGTCTCGACTCGGCGTCGAGCCGAGGCAGGACGAAGCGAGGCGAGCAAAGCCGAGTTTGCCCTCTTCGATTATCTTGACCGGCTGCATCCGTTTTACGCCAATCCCGGGAAAATCGAGGCCGACTCGTGGGGCAGGGGCAGGTTCTATTTCGAGAAAATCCCCCATCCCGCCTGTTTGAAGAACATACCGCGCAGCTTCAGGCGATTTGGTCTGCCCCGAATGTTCTTTCAGGAATTTCTCACTGCACGCACCGATTACGACTTTGTTTTCATCAACACTGTAATGACGTATTGGTATTTGGGCGTGCAGGAGGTAATCGAGGATGTTCGGCGGACACTGCCCGGCGCGAAAATCATACTTGGTGGCAACTATGTAACACTGTGTCGCAATCACGCCGAAAAATTAGGCGCTGATTTTCTGGTGGAAGGGAATAATCTTGGGCCGCTTTGGGATTACGTGGGTATTTCGCCGGACTTGAATCAGCCGGGGCTTTGGGAAGCATATAGTAAAATAAAAATCGGGGTATTGAAGCTGAGCGACGGCTGTCCGTTTGAATGCACGTATTGCTTAGTTCCGAAGGTGTATGGCAAGTTTCGGGCCAGGTCTTTGCAGAGGTCTTTGGCGGAATTAGAGCTTTTGATAAAGCTGGGGGCAAACAACATTGCGTTCTACGATGACGCATTGTTATTCGACGCAAAGGACGTTCTTGTGCCGTTCCTGAACGAGGTTATAAATCGCGGATTAAGTGTGAATTTTCACTGTCCGAATGCGATTAACGCTCGGTTTGTTACAAAGGAAATCGCCGAGTTGATGGTTCGAGCCGGCTTCAAAACCTTTTATCTTGGTTTTGAGAGCACGTCGAGAGGTTGGCAGCGACTGACCGGCTCAAAGGTATTTTCCGATGAGCTTGCCGAGGCGGTGGCGAATCTGAAAACAGCTGGTGCCGAGCCGACCAACATTACGGCCTATCAAATCATGGGACACCCGAAGACCGAAATTGCTGATTTGGAAGAATCGATGCGATTTGTGAATCGCTTGGGCATAAGGGGAATGCTGGCGGACTTTTCGCCTATACCGGGGACGCCCGACGGAGAGTATTGCCGGAAATGGGTTGATATGGATGAGCCGTTGTTGCACAACAAGACGGCTTTTCCAATTATCCTGCTCGGCTTCGACGAGTCAAACCGCCTCAAAGACCTTCAGAGGCAACTGAATAGAACTCTGAAATGAATTGTCGGAATCGCTGCGACTCGGCGAGGTTATTATGCCCTGTCGAAGAGGTGGGTTTTCTTGTTGATTGCCTTTATGGTCTCCATCGCCCACAAGGGCAGTGACGAAAGGGCGATTACCATAACCCAGTCAAATGCCAACAATGATTCTGTCTTGAACACCGTCTGGAAGAACGGCACATAGACAACCATCATTTGCAGTAAAAAGGATATCCCATTTGCCAGGAGCAGCTTTGTATTGGTGAATACGCCTATCCTGAACAGGGATTCGGTTTGGCTGCGGCAGTTGAAAGCGTGGAACAACTGGCTGCAGGCGAGCACCACGAAAGCGGCGGTCCTGGCACGCGGCAAACCTTCCTTCTCGACAAACATTACAAAACTAAAAGCAGCCAAGCTGCAAAAGGCGATAAACACACCCTGTGCGAGCATCAGCAATGCTCTTTGCCCGGTAACGACGGGTTCTTTTGGTGGCCTGGGCGGCCGTTTCATAACGTTGGGGTCGATGGGGTCGACGCCCAGCGCCAGCGCCGGCAGACCATCAGTTACCAGGTTTACCCAGAGGATTTGAATAGGCAATAAAGGCACGGGCCAGCCGACGAGCGAAGAAATGAACATAACCAGTATCTCGCCCGCGTTGCACGACAGGAGATAGTGAATGAATTTCTTGATGTTGTCGTAAATGCCCCTGCCTTCCTCGACGGCAGCCACGATTGAGGCGAAGTTGTCGTCGGTAACAATCATATCGGAGACCTCTTTTGTAACGTCGGTGCCGGTGATGCCCATTGCTACACCGATGTCGGCCTCTTTTACCGCGGGTGCGTCGTTGACGCCGTCGCCCGTCATCGCGACCACTTCGTTATGGTGTTTCAGCGCTCGAACAACGCGCAATTTGTGTTCCGGCGAGACCCTCGCGTAAACGGTCACATTTTTTACTTCGTCGTAAAGCTGCTGCTGGCCCAGTTTGTCGAGCTCTTCGCCGGTCAGCGCCAAGGAATCCGGCCCGAAGAAGCCAAGCCGGCGGGCGATGGCAACCGCGGTGTTTTTGTGGTCGCCGGTAATCATCACTGTTTTTATCGCAGCCGTCTTGCAATCCTGTATGGCCTTTTTGACCTCCTCACGCGGCGGGTCAATCATCGCCGCAAGTGCCACAAAAATCAGGTCCTTTTCAATCACGTCCGCCTGGTAATTTGTTGATGTGCTGTCCAGCTCTTTATATGCGAGGCCGAGGACCCGCATCGCGTCGTTGGCAAGGCGATTGTTGGCGTTCAGCACGTTTTCAATGTCTTCCGCGGTGAGTTTTCGAGCGGAACCGCCCAGTTCGATTCCAGTGCAGTTGTTGAGCAGAATATCCGGCGCACCTTTTACAAAGGCGACCAGCTTGCCGTCGTTTTGGCGGATTATGGTCATCTTCTTTCGTTCCGAATCGAATGGTATCTCCGTCACGAACTGCCAGTCCTTTTCCGCCTTTTCCTTCCAAACTTGCGCCTTGGCCGCGGCGGTCAGAATAGCCGCTTCCGTGGGGTCGCCGAAAATTTTGAATGAGCCGCCGTCGCGAATCAGTTGCGCACCGTTGCACAAAGTCCCGCAAAGCAGCGCCCTTGCAAGCGTTGGGTAATCGGCTGGATTTACCGATTTGTCGTCGAGCAGGAATTCACCCTTTGGCTCATATCCAATGCCGCTTATCTTGAACAGCGAACCGCCGGCGTAAATTGCCTGAACGGTCATCTCGTTTTTGGTAAGCGTCCCCGTTTTGTCGGAGCATATAACCGTGGCGCAGCCGAGCGTTTCGACCGAAGGCAGCTTGCGGATAATCGCGTGGCGGGCGACCATTCTCTGCACCCCCAGCGCAAGGGCGATTGTTACAACGGCGGGAAGGCCTTCAGGTATGGCGGCGACGGCCAGACTGACCGCCGTAAGGAACATATCCAGCACCTTGCCGCCCCGCAAAACACCCATTACAAAAACCAGCCCCACCAGCACAAAACACAGGTAAACTATCCACTTGCTGAACTGTTCGAGTTTTTTCTGCAAAGGCGTTGTATCCCGGCTGATTTCCTGAATCATACCGGCGATTTTGCCCAATTCGGTCCGCATCCCCGTTTCAGCGACGATGGCCCTTGCCTTGCCGGAGGCGACCGATGTCCCCATATAGACCATATTCGCCCTGTCGGCCAATGGGACATCTTTCTCTTCCAATGCCGCGGTGGTTTTTGTTACGGGTGTCGATTCGCCCGTCAAGCTTGCTTCCTGAGCGGCGAAGTTTGCGGTGAGCCAGACCACCCGGCTGTCGGCGGGGACGTTGTCACCCGCCTCCAGCTCGATAACGTCGCCGGGCACCAGCTCAAAAGATGATATGACTGCGTGCTGACCGTCGCGGATGACTTTTGATGTGGGACTGGACAGTTTTTTCAGGGCGGCAAGTGATTTCTCCGCACGGTATTCCTGAATAAAGCCCAGTATGGCGTTAAGAATGACGATTGCGATTATCGCCAGTGCATCGACCCACTCCTGCAGAAAACCGGAAACAATAGCCGCGCCGATAAGCACCCATATAATAAAGTCCTCGAACTGGCCGAGGAAAATACTCCAGGGTGAAATACCCTTTTTCTCTTCCAACTGATTGGGGCCATATTTGCTTAATCTGGCCGCTGCTTCCCGGGACGTCAGCCCACTGGATAAATCAGTGCCGAGGGACTTGGTTATTTCTTCAATGTTTTGCTGCCACCACTGTGTCATTTATGGTTCCTTAAACGAATCGGCCTTTGCGTTTACCAATATAATCGCTGGACGAGGCAAAATAAACAAGCTTTGCCTGCACCCGAGTATAGGTTTGGAGGGATTTTTTATTGGCATCCCTCCAAACCTTCGGGTGGGATAAGTTGATTAGGATTACGCGAATCGGTATAGTGGTAATGACAAAATAAGGAGATTGATGAAATACGAAAAAGACGACGTATGGAAACGGGAAGACCTCGACAAGGGATATTTGGAGGGTATCAGAAGCGCGATACCGCTCGCTGGATATCAAATCGAGGTTATGCTTTACCTCGTTCGCAAATCGTTGCCGCGATTGAAACGTTTTCTGGATTTGGGATGCGGCGACGGCATTTTGGGCAGGGCCGTTTTATCGAATTATCCGAAGGCGAAGGGGATTTTTCTCGATTTTTCAGACACGATGATTGAGGCCGCTTGTAAAAAGTCGCCCAAAAATAATAAAAATCTGGTATTCATTACGGAGGATTACGGAAAACCCGGCTGGGTCAAATCGGTGGCAAAATACGGCAGGCAGGACTTGATTATTTCGGGCTTCTCGATACATCATCAAAAAGACCACAGGAAAAAATCGATTTACAGGGAAATCTTTGATTTGTTGAAACCGGGGGGATTGTTCCTTAATCTTGAGCACGTAGCGTCGGCTACGCCCTGGCTGCAGTACGTAGCCGACGAGTTTTTCATCGACGCCCTTTACGAGTATCATCTTTCTTTGGACCAGAATACTAAACACAAAACAATTGCCAAAGAGTATTATAATAATCCGTGCAGAAGGGCCAATATTCTGACGCCTGTTGAAAAGCAATGTTTGTGGCTTCGCGAGACGGGATTTAAAGAGGTGGATTGTTATTTGAAGATATTTGAGCTTGCCCTTTTTGGCGGCATTAAACCCGGCTAATAAGGAAACTTCTGTTTTTGTCTGAAAACTGTTCAGCGCTATGCCTCAAAAAATTATTCGCAGAAGCAGATACTGGGTCTATATGGTCCAGTGTAAAGATGGAACGTATTATACGGGATATACCAAAGACCTCGAAAACAGAATTGCCCTGCATAAAAGCGGCAAGGGGGCAAAATACGTAAAATACAAGCTGCCCGCGGAGCTGGTTTACGCCAAAGAGTATCGCTATTACAAACTTGCGATAACAGAAGAGAAGAGAGTAAAAACATTAACTCGGGAGCAGAAGTCAGAGCTTATCAGGGATTATGCTGAAAATAACAGTGAAACCGCGGAATAATGAGGCGCCCGATTTAATTGGGCGAGAGAGGCAATGATGAAAAAATGGTATGAATCGTTATTTGAAAATTACGGACAGAAGTACGATAAGGAGTGTTTTGTCCAGGGAACACTTGGCGAATGCGATTTTATCGAACAAGAATTAGCTTATGACAAATCTTTAAAAATAATTGACGTCGGCTGCGGCACAGGACGGCATTCGATTGAACTAACTAAAAGAGGTTATCATGTTACAGGGATAGACTTATCTGATTCTCAGCTTGCCAGGGCAGAAGAAAAAGCAAAACAGCTTGATCTGAAAATTGATTTTCAAAAACACGATGCCAGGAATCTTCCCTTTGGCGGCGAATTCGATGCAGCGATAATGCTCTGTGAAGGCGGTTTTCCTTTGATGGAAACAGACGAAATGAATTTCGAGATACTTAAAAATGTGACCAGAGCGTTGAAAGATAAAGGAAAACTTGTATTTACAACATTAAACGGGCTGTTCCCGCTTTATCATTCAGTCAAGAAATTTTGCGAGTCAGCGGGTGAGGAAAGCAGTGCGACATATAAAAGCGACACATTTGATTTGATGACATTACGGGATCATAACACTACTGTCTTCGAGGATGACGCGGGAAATAAAAAAGAATTAGAGTGTAATGAGCGTTATTATGTGCCAAGTGAAATAACATGGCTTTTAAAAACGCTTGGGTATAAGAAAATAGATATTATGGGAGTGAAGCTTGGGGCATTCTCAAGAAAAGATAAGCTAACTCCGGAGGATTTTGAAATGCTCGTTGTCACGGAAAAGTAGCGAATGCGATATCTAAATCTATGAGAACCCCTGATTTTAAACGGAATAATGAAACGGCCGAGCTTAGGTTTAAAGGGATACGATGAAAGTATTCCTCCAAACCTTCGGCTGCCAGATGAACAAGCTCGATAGCGCAATTGTTGAATCCTCGCTTCGGGATGCCGGCTATCAGTTTGTCGATAACGCCAAAGACGCCGATGTTGTTTTGTTTAATACCTGCTCGGTCCGAGACCACGCTGAACAACGGGTTATGTCGCATTTGGGACACCTCAAACACATCAAAGAATCGAAGCCGGATTTGGTGGTGGGGGTAATCGGCTGTATGGCCCAGCGACTTGGCAGTGAATTGTTTAAGCAGTCGGCGGTGGATATCGTCTGCGGGCCGGCGCAGATAGCCGAAATACCCCGACTTATTGATGAGGCGATAAAAGAAAAGAAAAAGGCAGTGGCGGTTACGGAGAAGATTCGCCAGTTGTCTCCTGATGGCCAGGCACTTGAGCGGTTTGAAACTGAATATGGCGTAGAAGATTCGGAAATACCAGGCCAGGCGTACGTCCGGGCGATGCACGGCTGCGACAAATTCTGCTCTTACTGCGTTGTGCCTTATGTCCGTGGCCCGGAAACCTCACGTCCGCCTGAGGCAATAATCGAGCAGACGAGACGGCTGGCTCAAAATGGCGTAAAGCAGGTTACCCTGCTCGGCCAGAGGATAAACGCTTATGAATATAAGGCGGGCGATAAGACGTATTGCCTGGCGGACCTGCTTAATATGATAAGCGAAATCGACGGCATAGAGTGGATAAAGTTCGTTACCAGCTATCCATCCGCAAAATACTTCAACCAGATAATGGAAGCAATGTCAAAATTGCCTAAGGTTTGCAGATACCTGCATATACCGGCACAAAGCGGCTCAGACAATATCTTAAAGGCAATGAATCGCGGCTATACCTGTGCCGAATACCTCAAACTGCTCGATATGGCTCGCCAGATTGTGCCCGATATTGCCGTTGCAGGCGATTTCATCGTCGGCTTCCCCGGCGAAACCGACAATGACTTTGCTCAAACCGTTGACCTTATTAAAAAGGCGCGGTACAAGAATTCCTTCATCTTCAAGTACTCACCCCGCCCCGGCACCATTGCGGATAAGCGGCTGGAAGATAACATCCCACAGGAAATCAAAAACAAGCGAAACTGCGAGCTTCTCAATGTCCAGGAGGAAATCAGTGGGGAGCTGGCCCGTGATTTTTCAGGCAAAACCGTCACAGTCCTCGTCGAAGGGCCGAGCAAAAAGTCACATCTGGACAAAGATATTGTTGGTAGGGCGGGGCTTGCCCCGCCGAAGCAATCTGGTGGGGTAAACCCCACCCTACAAAGCTCTGCGGCAAAAAGTGGAATTCAGCTTGTCGGCAGAACCGCAACCGACTGGATAGTGGTCTTTAATGGTCCGCCCGCTTCGGCGGGCGAGACCTCGCCCGCCTCGACTTGCCGCCTCGGCGAGGCCGGGCCAAATGGCGGGCCCTCCCTCGCTGGCCAATTCGCGACGGTTAAAATCAACAGGACAAGCCCGCTGACGCTGTTCGGCGAACTGGTCGAGAACCATACGGCATAATGTTTTGGAAGGAATTTAGCGATGATGAGACGCTGGAGTAGAATTACGACCTTATCGGCGGTAACACTGTATTTGATATTTGTAGCGGGCTGTGCACAGAACGGCAGCTCGGCCTCGCGACAGCTTCAGGGGCTTTTTGCCGATGAGTGGGAATTTGAGATGAAAGAATACCCGCTCTTTGCCACGAGCACGGGCGACAACCGGTTCAACGACAAATTGCCCAGCGTATCAGAGGCCGACGCTATAAGGCAAAATCAGCAGAATATCAGGTTTCTTGACCAGCTTGCCGCGATTGACCGCAGCAAGCTTGCTCCACCTGAGGTGCTCGACTACGACATCTTTAAGCGCAGAAGGGAAGACGGCCGGAAATGGTTCGAGTTTCAGACCTACCTGATGCCTGTTTCGCAGATGGGTGGCTTTCATACTTCCTTTGCGGAGCTGCCGGACAATGTCCCCCTCAATAATGTCAAGGACTACGAAAATTACATCGCGCGACTCAACGGCTTCGCATTTTACGCCCAGCAGCACATTGACCTGATGCGTATAGGTATCCAAAGAGGATACGTTGTGCCGCGAGTCGTCCTGACGGGCATTGAGCAATCGATACAGGCCCACATTGTGAACGAGCCCAACGACAGTTTGCTGTTCAAGCCATTCAAGAAATTTCCGAAGATTATTGACCAGGCCGAACGCCGGCGTCTTACCGAAGCCGGACGCAAAGCGATATCGCAATCCGTTGTGCCGGGCTACAAGGCATTTCTGAAGTTTATGGTCGATGAGTATATGCCGGCCGCCAGACAGGATATTGCCGCTTCGTCACTGCCCAACGGCAGGGCCTTCTATGAGCACTGTGTCCGCAGCGAAACCACCCTCGACGTTACGCCGCAGCAGGTGCACGACGTTGGGCTGGCGGAAGTGAATCGCATAAAGGCCGAGATGAACAAGCTTATCACTGAGCGCGGTTTTGAAAATGATATGAACGGATTCGAGAAATTTCTGAACGCCGGCGAACTATTATCTCCCGCGACTCCGCAGCAATTATTGAAGGAAGTGTCTTTTGTGGCCAAGAAAACAGACGGAGAGCTGCCCATGCTGTTCAAGACCCTGCCGAGGATGCCGTTTGGAATCAAGGAGGTCCCTGACTATCTGGCGCCAAAAACTGCAATGGCCTACTATATGGCGCCCTCGGGGGATGGGACCCGCGCCGGGTTCTTCTATATCAACACTCACGACCTCCAGAGACAGCGGCTCTATATGCTGACGGCGCTTTCGCTACACGAGACGGTGCCGGGCCATCATCTTCAGATTGCGCTTCAGCAGGAGCTAAAGGACGTCCCGAACTTTCGGCGGTTCTCGCATTTCACCGCTTATGTCGAGGGCTGGGCGCTTTATGCGGAAGGGCTTGGTCTTGAAATGAATATGTATGACGACCCCAACAGCGACTTCGGCCGGCTGACTCTCGAAATGTGGCGGGCGTGCCGGCTGGTCGTCGATACCGGCATCCACTACTTCGGCTGGTCACGCGAACAAGCGATTGATTTTATGGCGGAAAACACAATGATACCCCGGCAGGAAATCCAGGTCGAGGTTGACCGCTACATCGTCTGGCCCGGACAAGCCCTTGCCTACAAAATGGGCGAGCTTAAAATCCGTGAATTGCGCAACCTGGCCGAAAAACAATTAGGCGAAAAATTCGACGTCCGCGAATTCCACGATTGCATCCTCGGCAACGGCGCCGTCCCGCTCGACATCCTCGAAAACAACGTCAAGGCCTGGATAAGGCAAAAAGAAAAAGGATAACCACAGATAAATCCGCCAAACGGATGGCGGACAAGATCCGGTATCGCCCCTTCGACGCATTACACTTGCTCAGGGCAGGCAGGATTATGAGGCCGGTCAGGGAACTGACCGGCCTCTCCTTTTTTAACCACGGATTGATCCCGTGAGATAGCGAAGCGGCATCTCACGGGGTGAACGCGGATTAAGCGGATTTATTTAAGGGAATGGGGAGATACGATGCTCCTTTCCCATTGCACCCAGTTCTGTGGAACTGAAAGAACTTACCTTGCATGAGTGAATCAATAATGCTAAAATGTTAATATGTCGCTGCATTCTTGAAACAGGGAAAAAGCTGCTCGTCCAAAACACCACAAGGGCAACGATTTATATGCAGGTTCTAAACTGTAGCGAGGCGGACGCTCTCGTGGGAAAGATATATAAACAGCCCTTAGGCACTTGAATTGCTCGTATACGAAGGGATCCAAAATGGAAAATTCGGTCTGTCCACTCTGCAGAAGCCAAAACCATAAATTCTGCTTCTCGGAGAAAGGTTACCAAGTTTTGATTTGTCGGCTTTGTGGTTCGCTCTTTATCCATCCTTATTCCCACAATGAAGATGAAACCCACGTTAAGGTCACAGAATATGATTATGACAAACTAAAAATCCTGGCTACAAATCGCCATTACTCTGCCTCTAAGACATTTTATGGGGATGATGGATATTTTCTTCGAATTGCACAGCAGTGCGAGAGCGCCAAATCGTTTCTTGATATCGGCTGTGGAACGGGACATCTATTAGAGCTTCTGAGCAAAAACAACCCCCAAATTCATCGTGTTGGAATTGAACTTAATATTCAGCGCGCGGAATTTGCAAAACGCGTTGCCAATTGTGAGATTTTCCAGACCCCTGTGGAGCAATTTTCCTATCCGACCAAGTTTGATGTAATTACTATGATGAACGTCTTGTCCCATATACCATCGTTTGATAGTTTATTTTCTTCAATCAAATCACTACTCTCTGACAAGGGGAAATTAATCCTAAAGGTCGGCGAATTTAGCGAGAGCGTCACAAAGGACGCTATTTTCGATTGGGGTATTCCCGACCATTTACATTTCCTCGGTCTCAATACCATACAGTTCATTTGCCGGAAGTATGGGTTCAAGACACTTGTCCATGACCGGTTTCCATATTCAGCTGAGATTTTTACGCTTGGTAGATGGAAAGCCCCAGGTCGAAGCACATCCAGAAATTTGATAAAACGATTTGTTGTAATGGTCCCATTTGCTTTATCCACGTTAGCCAAGCTTTATGACATAAGACACGGTGGAAAAGTGTATTCGTCATTTATTGTTCTGACGCAGTTATAATCCTCTTCGGATCACTGCGTGTAATGCCTGGCATATGGCTGAAGATGGACGCGCAAAGAGTTCCAACCTTTTGTAGAGGACAGGCTCCTCGATAAACTCAGGGCAGGCTTCGAGGCGAGAGTAGGTATCGCTACCGCACCAAATAACGGCAGTGGCCTATTTGGTGCGGCACAGGCAGGATTATGAGGCAGGCCAATGAATTGGCCGGCCTCTCCTTTTTATTGGCCACAGAGGACGCAGAGGACACAGAGATTATTCATTTTCGATTTGCGATTTAGGATTTTTCACCACGAAGAAACTATGAAAGCCAGGCCTCGATGTGGGCGGTATAATCCGCCAAACGAGCTGGTCGCTGGGACCGCTCAAAATTTTAATAGTGGGCCTCGAGGGCC
>Ga0315291_10000406_pt1 | contig 56590 bp, 42 predicted proteins | sample YL17G12_20_MG_FD_203070 | JGI IMG/M metagenome (GOLD analysis project Ga0315291, IMG submission 203070) | Sediment microbial communities from Yellowstone Lake, YNP, Wyoming, USA - YL17G12_20 | ecosystem: Environmental > Aquatic > Freshwater > Lake > Sediment | place: USA: Wyoming | collected... | reverse complement strand
GAATTTACTATCGAGACACTAAAAGCAAATGGATATAAACACTATGAAATTTCAAATTTTGCGAAACCGGGATATGAGTGCAAACATAATATCAATTACTGGAAAAATGGAAATTATATCGGGATCGGCGCCGGGGCACATTCACATATTAACGGAAAACGATGGGCTAACCCGGATTCAATTGAGGATTATCTGGAAGCCCGTAGTTCGGTTACTGTTACGAAGCCCGTATCGTCATTCGGTCACGAAGTTCGTTACGAACAACGAATATCGGGCATCGATACCTGCCTGCCGGCAGGCACGGCGGGCATCGAAACCGATAAACGAGAAACGATCTTTCTGGGCTTAAGACTATTAGACGGTCTTCCGATTGATGAATTTAAAGGATTTGAGAGAGAAGTCGCAGAGCTGATGAATGACGGCCTGCTGGAGCAGAAAAACAGCAATTACCGGCTCACACGCAAAGGACTTTATCTAGGCAATCTGGTGTTCGAGAAATTTGTTTAAGGTTAAGTTTCCAAATAACCCAAAAATTTAAAGAACCTCTTATTCTCTATCTTAAAATCCGCTCCCTCCTCCATCATCATCCTCATTTGCTTGCCGCTCAAAGAATTAGCCGCAATATAACCATGATATCCAAAATTTTGTCTTAATTCCTTTACCAATTCCACACCCAAGACATCTGGCATTTGCCCATCCATAACGATCAGGTCCGGCTTGTGCTCATTAACAAGCTTAAACACTTGTTCTCTTATCAGTAGCTTCGTGTCAACAGCCACAACCTTAACGCTATAATCTTCAAGCATCATCAGGGCGGTATTTAAATAGTCTGGATTATCATCAACCAGCAAGATCGTTCTTATAACTTCAGGTCTTCCCGGTTTTAAATATTCGGCCTTCAATCTTACGCCGGCCGCCGGCTGTTCCACGCACATAAAACAGCGATAATCCAATGCCATTGGCCTGAACCTGAATCTTATTTCCATATCAAAGTTATTATCTTTATCTTAATTTGAAAATTTCACAAATTCCGATTCTCTTGACATAATTGGCTATCTGATGCTAGAATTAGCACTCAAGCATTAGGAGTGCTAACAATATGATTATTGACCTGTCAGACAGAAAAAAACAAATCCTGGATGCTATTATTTCCGATTACATTGACACCGCCGAGCCGGTCGGATCGTTCACCATTACCCATCATTACGTGCGCAATTTCTCGCCGGCAACGATTCGGGCGGAAATGTCGGAGCTGGAGCATATCGGCTATATCACTCATCCCCACACCTCCTCCGGCCGCATACCAACTGATTTTGGCTACCGTTATTATGTAGACAATATAATGGAAACAAAAACGATCTCGGGCAGGGAAATCTCTTTGATCAGGAACGGCATAAAAAAGATCGGCCGGGGCATCGAAGAAATACTCCACGGCACAGTAAAATTGATCTCTTCGGTGCTTGACTATGTGACAGTTTTTGTATCTTTTGGAAAAGAAAATAACAAGGTTTATGCTTCCGGCATCTCAAACATATTAAAACAGCCGGAATTCAACAACATCACTCAGGCCCGCCGTTTTATGGAAACGATCGAGCATGAGGATTTTTTGACCAGGATACTGGCGGAATACTCAAGAAACCGCGATTTAAACATCCAGATAGGACATGAAAATAGGCACCGCGAAATGCAAGATCTTTCCGTGGTCGTGGCAAAACATAAGATATACGGCATCAATCCCGGGGCGATCGGCATCATTGGCCCCACTCGCATGGATTACAATAGAGTAACATCGGTCCTCAACTTTATTTCACAGGAGCTGGCAACAATGGAGAGAGAGGTAATCAATGTCAGAGGAGATTAAAGAAGTACAAAAAGAACTGCCGCCGGAAAAAAGCGAAGCGGAGCTGCTAAAAGAGCAGATCGAGGAAGGAAAAAACAAGTTATTACGCGCGCTTGCGGATTTTGACAATTATAAAAAACGCGTGGTGCTTGAGCAGGACCAGTTTGTGAAATTTGCGAATGAAGGATTGATCAGGGAATTGCTTCCCGCCCTGGATGGATTGTCAAAAGCGATTGAAATTTCAAAAGATGACAACCTTACAAAGGGATTAGCGCTCATTAAACGGCAAATCATGGATGCTCTCGCCCATTTCGGAATCGAAGAAATAGAAGCGCAGGGCAAGCCCTACGATCCGAATCTTCATGAAGCAATCATGAAAAAGGAATCATCCGAGCCCGCGAACACAATAATTGAAGAAGTGCAAAAAGGATATATCCTCCATGGAAGAGTTATCCGCCCTTCGATGGTTATCGTCAGCCTGCCTGCGGGACAGGCAAGCAAGAAAGGAGAAAAATAATATGGCCAAGGAGAAGATTATCGGAATTGACCTTGGAACAACAAATTCCTGCGTGGCAGTCATGCTGGGGGGCGAGCCGACCGTAATTCCCAACCCCGAAGGAGGAAGGACCACCCCATCTGTTGTTTCCTTTCCGAAAGAAGGCGAGCGCGTAGTCGGCACCGTCGCAAAGCGCCAGGCGACCACCAACGCGGAAAATACAATATTTTCGATCAAGCGCTTTATGGGAAGACGCTACAATGAGGTCCAGCAGGAATTAAAATATATTACCTATAAAGTATCCGAAGGAGTGAATTCCGCAGCCGCCGTCTCCATCATTGGCAAGAATTACACCCCTCCCGAGATCTCAGCCATGATCCTGCAAAAATTAAAACAGGCGGCTGAAGAATATCTTGGCGAAAAAGTAACAAAAGCGGTAATTACCGTTCCCGCGTATTTTAATGACGCGCAAAGGCAGGCGACCAAGGATGCGGGAACAATCGCCGGGCTTGAAGTGATGCGCATCATCAATGAACCCACCGCCGCCTCCCTCGCCTACGGACTGGATAAGAAGAAAAACGAAAAGATCGCTGTTTATGATTTAGGCGGAGGAACATTTGATATCTCAATTTTAGAAATCGGCGAAGGCGTGTTTGAGGTAAAATCAACAAACGGTGATACACATCTGGGAGGGGACGACTTCGACCATAAAATAATCCAGTGGCTGATCGAAGAGTTCAAAAAAGACCAGGGAATCGATCTGGGCAAGGACCGCATGGCGCTCCAGCGGCTAAAAGAAGCCGGCGAAAAAGCCAAATGCGAACTTTCAACAGTTATGGAAACAGAAATAAATCTTCCATTCATCACCGCAGACGCGGCCGGGCCAAAACATCTGGCCATAAAACTTACCAGAACCAAACTGGAACAGCTGGTATCAGATCTTATCGAAAGATCTATCGGCCCCTGCAAACAGGCGCTTGCTGACGCAGGGCTTTCAACCAGTCAAATTGATGAAGTTGTGCTGGTCGGCGGACAAACCCGCATGCCCAAAGTACAGGAAGCGGTAAAACAATTGTTTGGCAAAGAACCTCACAAGGGAGTCAATCCTGACGAAGTCGTGGCGATCGGCGCCGCCATACAGGGAGGGGTTTTGGCCGGAGAAGTCAAGGAACTTGTGCTTTTAGATGTCACACCTTTGACTTTGGGAGTTGAAACGCTTGGAAGCATCATGACGCCGGTTATTGACCGGAACACGACTATCCCCACCAGCAAATCGCAAACATTCTCAACCGCGGCTGACGGCCAGACATCGGTTGAGATCCATATCCTGCAAGGCGAGAGGCCGATGGCCGCGGATAACAGGACGCTGGGAAGGTTTCATCTTGAAGGAATTCCTCCCGCGCCGCGCGGCATTCCTCAAGTTGAAGTGACTTTTGACATTGATGCCAATGGCATTTTAAATGTTTCCGCGAAGGATAAAGGAACAAATCGCGAGCAGAAAATCACGATCACCGCGTCATCAGGATTGACAAAAGATGATATTGAAAAAATGAAAAAAGAAGCCGCGGCGCATGAAGCGGATGACAAAAAGAAAAAGGAAGAGATCGAGACCCGCAACCAGGCGGACGGCATGGTCTATGCCGCTGAAAAAACGGTGAAAGAATCCGGCGACAAGGCGGAAAAAGCGACTAAAGAAAAAGTGGAAAAAGAAATAGCTGAAACCAAAGAAGCATTAAAGGGAACGGACAACCAAAAAGTAAAAGCCCAGCTCGAGAAGCTCCAGCAGGCGGTTTATGAAATGTCAGCCCAGATATATAAAGCTCAAGGCGGGCCTCAAGCCCAGCCCGAAGAAAAAGGCTCGCCCTCCGAAGCAAAAGCGAAGGAGGGGCCGACCATTGACGCTGATTATGAGGTGAAGGAATAGTCGGTGGCCAAGGATTATTATGAGATACTCGGAGTATCCAAAAACGCCTCTGAAGATGAAGTAAAGCGCGCCTTCCGCAATCTCGCCCGTAAACATCACCCGGATGTAAATAAGGAACCGGGCTCTGCAGAAAAATTCAAAGAGATCAACGAAGCGTATCAGGTTCTCTCCGATTCAAAAAAACGACAGCAGTATGATACTTTCGGGACGGCTAGACCGGGAGCGGGAGGATTTGAGGGGGTTGATTTTGGACAAGGATTTGGCGGCGGTTTTGAGGGTTTTGGCGATATTTTTGACATGTTCTTCGGCACGCAGACACAGCGACGCGGCCGGCGCGCCGAAAGAGAAGAAGGTTCTGATCTCCGTTATGATCTGACCATCACTCTTGAGGAAGCCCATAAAGGGATTGAAAAGGAGATAGATGTTTCTCATCTTGTTACCTGCCAGACCTGCAAAGGCACCGGCGCTAAACCCGGCACCTCCCCCACTCGCTGCTCAAATTGCGGCGGATCAGGCCAGGTAAGGTATATCCAGCGCACGCCGCTTGGTTCATTTACTCAAGTAACGACTTGTCCTGCCTGCCGCGGATCAGGAGAAACAATTGGTTCTCCCTGCCCCACCTGCCATGGAAAAGGAAGTGTCAGAGGAAGCCATAAAATAAAAATAAAGATTCCGGCAGGCATAGAATCCGGATATAATTTAAAAGCGCCGAAAGCCGGGGACGCGGGAATAAGAGGTGGATCTCCCGGCGATCTTTATGTTTTCATCAACGTCCGCCGCCATCCGGTTTTTGAAAGAGACGGCGCGGATCTGGTTTATAAAACAATTATCAGCGCGGTTGCCGCGGCTCTTGGTTATGAGATAGAAGTTCCATTAATCGACGGCAAGGCGACCCTTAAAATACCTGCCGGCACTCAACCCAACTCCACCTTTAAGTTAAAAGGGAAAGGGATGAACATGCTCCGGGGCGGACGAGGAGATCAATATGTCATTGTAGAAGTTGAGACGCCGACAAATTTAACTGATGAGCAGAGAGAGCTTTTGGAGAAATTCGGCAGGCTTCGCCAAGAATATTAAATGCATCGTTTTTTTGTACCCAAAGAACAGATAACTAAAGACCAGGTCATAATTACCGGTTCCGATGTCAATCACATTAAAAATGTTTTGCGGTTAAGAGTTGGAGAAAAAATCGGGACTTTTGATGGTTTTCAGAATAATTATCTATGCGAAATAAAAGAGATCACGCCTGCCGCGGTTAAAGCTGATATTTTAAAAGAAGAAAAAAAAGAAATTGAGCCAAACATAAAAATCACCCTGGCCCAATGCCTGGCAAAGGGCAAAAAAATGGATCTAATAATCAAGATGGCAACCGAGCTTGGCGTTTACAAAATAATTCCTGTTATTTCAGAAAGATCAATTCCCAAAATTGAAGAAAAAGAAGAAAAAAAGATCGAACACTGGCAGGGAATCGCAAAGGAAGCCGCCGAACAATCCGGCCGCAGCCTGGTTCCAAAAATCGAATCGCTTAAACGCATTGATGAGCTAAACCCATCCGGCTATGATTTAGCCATCATGCCCTGGGAAGGCGAAAAATCAACCTCCCTGAAAAAAGCATTAACGGGCCCACGGGCTCACCGGCAAACCGGCTCACTATTAATAATGATCGGCCCCGAAGGCGGCTTTTCTCAAAGTGAAGCGTTGAGGGCAAAAGAAACCGGTTTTAAATCAGTTTCTCTCGGAAAAAGAATCCTGCGATGCGAAACTGCCGCTGTTTCAGCACTAGCCCAGATATTCTATGAGCTCGAAAACTAAATTCGCATTATATACCCTCGGCTGCCGCGCAAACCAGTACCAGTCCTTCGGACTGAAATGTCAAATTTCAAATGACAAATGTCAAATTGTTGAATTTGGAAAACCGGCCGATATTTATATTATAAATACCTGTACGGTAACATCTGATGCGGACAAGAAATCGAGGAATGCTATCCGCAGGGCGCTCAAGCTAGCAAAAAAAGTGATCGTTACCGGCTGTTATGCGAGGCTTAAGGGCGATAAATTGAAAGAAATGTTTCCAGAAATACTCCTCACCCCCTTAATCCCCCTCTCCATCAAAGATGGAGAGGGGGAAACTCCGACGAAAGTCGGAGAGGGGATGAGGATTCGAGAAAATCTCATGATCGAGGATGGCTGCGAGAATTTCTGTTCCTACTGCATCGTCCCATATGCCAGGGGAAAAGTAAAAAGCAAGTCATTTAACGAAACAATAGCGGAAGCAAAACAGTTAGTCGATGCTGGTGTACGAGAAATTATACTAACCGGGATCAATCTTGGTGCCTATCAATTTGATCTGTCGTCCCTCGTCCATCATCTATCGTCCATCGAAAATCTTCTTCGCATCCGGCTTTCATCAATCGAGCCGCAATATATAACCGATAAACTTATTGAAACGATTAAAGATAATCCTAAAATCTGTAAATATCTGCACATCCCACTGCAATCGGGTGACGACAAAATACTTTCTATAATGAATCGAAAATACACAAAAGAAGATTATTTAAATCTCATAAATAAAATAAGGAAAAGCATTCCCGACTGCGGGATTTCAACCGATATAATTGTCGGACATCCGGGCGAAGGTGAAGCGGAATTTGAAAATACAATTGACCTTGTGGAAAAAATTCAGTTCTCCCGCCTGCACATCTTTACTTTTTCAAAGCGCGATTTGACGGAGGCGGCAAATTTTCCGGATCAGGTTGACGCAAAAACAAAAAAGGAAAGATACACGCTTTTAAATAAACTGCGCACAAAATACTTGCGGGAATTCGCTGAAAAATATCTAGGAAAGGAAGTTGAAATATTGGTTGAGCAAAAAGGCGAAGGCTTGACCTCAAACTATATCCGCATAAGGTTTGATGATCCAATTGATTCAAGCGGTCAACTCAAGAAAATATTAGTAGAGCCAGAAAACCTCGTGCTTAATTAACAATTTCTCAATTAACAACTATGTGTCGCTTCGCGACATTTATATAATATATCCGAACGAAGCGAGGATACCTAGTTGTTCATTGTGTCATTGTTCATTGATGTCATTGATAAAGAAACAGGGGCTTAACCCTCTAAAGTTTCCATGTTTCCTTTAAAAGATAAAAAGCCCCTGCTCTACTATAACAGAATGTTCTGTCCAACCTGGACGGTAACACTCTTGCTTGAGTAAGCACCCTTGTCGGATGCGCCGGTCCTCAAAATTGAGTACCCGACTGTTCCGTAGGTCTTGCCTCCTAAGCCGAGGTCACCCTGAACGCCGACATAAATGTCGCCGCCCACGCTGCCGCTTGTCTGACCTGTGCGGTAAACAACGTAGTTCAAACCTCCACCGACGAATGATTCAATGCCGCCCATCATATCTGATGGGAGCATGACAACGCCGCCGAGTGTGATCGGAACCGCTTTCCATGTATTGCTGTTGGTGTCATTACCCTGAGCATATCCTACTCCGAGCTTGTACATAACAGAATTCGCCGGTAATCCAACCATGGCACCCAGACCCATAGGATCGGCCAGGAGCACATTGCCGGACAAACCAACCATACCAGCTACCATGCCTCCTTCCACTGCGGTCTGAAGACCCATACCGAACAACCCTGTTGGGGCTGCTGGCGGCGGAAGAGCGGCTCTAGCTGGAGGCGGTGGCGGTGGAACCGCAACCGGTGGTGGCGGTGGTGGCGGAGGAACCATTCCGGCTTCCAATTGCGCTTTAAGCCTTTCCCAGCGCGCTAAAGTTGCAGCTTTTTCTTTCTGCAGTACCTTCATCTTCGCTGTGTTGCCTGCCTTGCGGTATTTGATGATTTTAGCATCAACAACCTTCAAGTAGGATCTAACCGCGTCTTTTTCTTGTTCAAGAGTGCGCCCAAAAGCCATGCTGGCAAATGAAGCCACAAATGCTACCACTACTAATAATGCAAATAATCTTTTCATTCAAAATCACCTCCTTTTGCCCAGATTAAGGGGCATGCTTTATCATAATACTTCACATTTTTTTGTCAAGTACTTTTTAAAAAATTATTCCGAACAATGTCCCGGGCCAATCAGACCATTGTTATAGTTATCAAGCGTCGTCATCCATCTCAACACATTTTGTTTATCTGTCCTGATCAAGCTGTTCCAATCCGTTGAATTGTGCGTCGCAAGGAAGGAATCAGCAGCAACAATTGTACTGGAAATAGCAGAGCTGCTGGCGCCGTTCGCGATATTGAGTTTCGCGCCAAGCAACTGAGCATACAGCTTGTTGATTCCATTCGAGGCATCGAAGACGTTGTTCCAACCTTTGAAGCTTAGAAGTTGCACAGCCAGCGCTGCAGTGGTTACATTAATGCTCTTGGCACCACTGGACGTGCCAAGCCAGATCGGTAGAAACTTTGTTACCATATCGGCCTGCCGACCAGGGCCAAATCCAGCATGTGTCTTCCAGTAGCCGATAGTCAGCGTACAGCCGATCGCACAGGGAACATGAACGGAAATAGTCCAGCTTGCGTTTTTAGTTGTTTTCGTGTCCCTGGTCGTTAGTGTTGATGTGTTCACAACGGAGTAATCACCGCAATTAGCATATGGGCCAATATTGCGGGTATATTGGAATGTTTTTGGAACCTCGGAATAACACACTCCGCCCAAAGAACCCTGCAGGCTATCGGAAACATCGGCGCACTCGTCAACTTTTGTTATTGTGGCGGAGCTAAAATCAATCAAAGCTTCACCATAGAAATTAGTAGTTCCATTAGGCGTTGGATTTTTTTGCGGGTCGTAATTGTAATTCTGCAATGTTGCTATAGCTTTATTGGTTCGGGTAGTGGCATCAGGCAAACTTGCAGTATAAGAGCATTGTAATGTCCCGTTTGCGGGAAGCGAATACGGAAATGTCACATTGCAATTAACATTAGCATTTATGCCTGTAGTAATTACGTCTGCTAAGCTATTGATCGTCGCTGGTATCGTCGGAGATGGATTAGTAATAGTGATATTTCCATTTGCCGCCCAATCGCTATCAGTATATGTAGCATTAGCCGTAACAATATAATTCACAGGTCCGAATATTTGGCCGGTTGAAAGCGTCAACGAGGTTTGATCTGCTTCCTTGCTGATCATCCAATTATAAGTGCGCGTATACGATGTATTGGCGGTTTTTTCCACCTTCAATGCATAGCAATTGACCGTGACCGAAGCTTCATCTGATAAGCCGGTTTCAGGGATATTAGGAGTAGTAATTGTTGCAATGTTGGTATATGTATGAGTTGAGCTATATTCTCCGGTAGGTATATCTGAGCAGGAGAATGTTTTTGGATAGGTTTGAGTTCCGCTGTCATTAAATGTCCACGAACCACCATTGGTGTCTGTAACATTAATTGATTCAGCACCTGTTGTAACCAGTCCAGTAATAGAAAAATCTGTCTTTGGATCGGGGCCGAATGGGCAAACATCGGGACCGGGACAATTGTGGCCGCCTGGCAGCCAGCCCGCATGGTTTGTAATGGTAACATGGGCCACATTTCTATATTGAGCTCCTTCAACGGGAGTAAATTCAACTTTATAGGGATAGCAATAACTCTCTCCAGCTTCCAATATGGGTTTTGAGCTAAGATCGACATCCGCTGATGTAAGGGTTTGAAATTGACCGCCACCTACCTTGTATTGAACCTCATCCACAATCTTTAGGTTTTCTGTCGCAAAAGACCCGCCATTTGTGACACAGATTTGGCCGCTTACAACCTTTTTAGTTACAACATTTTTTGTGACTGAAACAGTATACTGTGAGGTTCCCGAATCACCCTGAAAAAGGTCCCAACTTGAAGGAGAAACCGATTTATTAATGCTCCAGGTTATTATTCTTTCCGTATATCCTGAAGCAGTTTTATCCGCTGAAAGAGTCGTGCCCGACTGCCCATCAGCTCCCGCCAATATTGGTTTGTTTAGCATCCTCATACCCACAAGAACCAAAACCAAAATAGCCGCCAGACTGCCAACTACAACCGCGATTCTTTTTATGTTGTTCATGTCTTTTCCTCCCTTATAAAATCTTTTACCGGTTTAATTATAGCTCTCTATTGTATCCTGTCAAGCATTTTTTGGCATATATATGTTATAATTAAAACATGATAATTTTAGCGGTTGTGCTTGGAGTCATTTTCCTTATCGGGCTGGTCGTTATTTTCTTAAAATTAAACTCAATTTCCAATAAAAATAATCCGCAATCGGATATCATGCAACAACAATTAGAGGGCTTTCGCAATCAGATGTTCCTCCAGATCGGGCAGATGAACGAACAGATTTCAAAGCTTTATTCTGATAATCAAAATATTCTGCAAAAGGTTAACACCGACCTTACTCAAACGCTACAGAATGTGGATAAAAATATGAATACCCGGTTGGATAATGCCGCCAAGGTCATAAGCGATGTTCATAGAAAATTGGGAGAAGTGCATGAGACGACTAAACAAGTGCAGGAAATAAGCAAAGATATTTCCTCGCTTCAGGAAATATTAAGAGCGCCGAAGATCCGCGGCGGCATGGGAGAACTTTTTTTAAGTGATCTTCTAAAACAGGTTTTCCCTCCCGCTCGCTATCAGGAGCAATACAGATTTAAAAGCGGGGAGAAAGTCGACGCGGTCATTTTTCTTAAAGAATCCATGGTGCCGGTTGATTCAAAGTTTCCTCTGGAAAATTTTAAAAGGGTCGTCGAAGCAAAAGATGACGCCTCAAAGATAGCCGCAAAGAAACAATTTGTCCGTGATGTCAAAAAACATATTGAGGACATCAATAAAAAATACATCCTGCCCGATGAAGGCACCTTTGATTTCGCCCTGATGTACGTGCCGGCGGAAAATGTTTATTACGAGATCATCATTAAAGATGAGGATCTGGGAGACGATAAAACTGTTTTTAAATACGCGATCGATAACAGAGTAATTCCCGTTTCACCAAATTCATTTTACGGCTATCTGCAGACAATATTGCTTGGCCTTCGCGGCATGAGGATAGAGGAACAGGCACAGGAAATTTTAAAGAATCTCGCGCGGCTGGAGGGCGATTTTGAAAGGGTCATGAACGATTTTACGACCATGGGCAAGCACTTAAAAGATATGTTCACTAAATATGAGGATACCGAAAAACGCTTGTCGAAATTCAACGATAAGCTTGGAATGCTCGCCGAAAAAGATAAGCCGGCCGCCCTGCTTGCCCCGGTCCCATCAGGCCCCCCCGTTAGCTAAACCGCCGAGCTTGGACAAACCTCATTGTAAGGGCAGTAGCCGCATTTGATTGAAGAAGGAGTAGCGTGAAAATCTGCTTCCCGAATGGAATCGGCCGCGTTTTTTATCTTTTCCCAAACCTTCTCAATATCCTTTTCCGTTTTTTCAGCCGATCCGATCAGGCCGCTGTCTAAAAAATATAACTGCAGATAATCCGGGATTCTGCCGAACATTTCACGCCAGGCCAGGGCGTAAATAGACAATTGCATGTTTTCTTTTGTGCGCCGGTCAGCATCTTCCTGGCTTTTAACTTCCGTTGACTTAAAATCCACAATTATCGTCCTTCGTCCCTCGCCGTGCCTGCCGGCAGGCAGGTCCTTCGTCCCTCTCACCTCTTCCAGCACAAGATCCCATCGCCCCCTGATTTGCACCAAGTCCCTGACAATCTTGAATTCTTCTTCAACATACTTCACGGAAAGCTTTGACTTTTTTTGCTCTATAAAAAACCTTTTAAGAGCTTCTTCTCCTGCCGCAAACCGCGCTTCCTCGTGCTGTCTTGAGATAAACCCCTCCGAGCTCCAGTTGTTTTTGTAAATATCATGCAGATCTTTCAGGGAAAATTTTTGACGGTTCAACTTTGCCGAAAAATATGCCTGGACCGCTTTATGCAATGCCGACCCGTACATTATGGTATGGCTGGGCAAAAGCGGCACATTCAACACATGGACATATTTATATTTTAAAGGGCATGTTAAATAATCATCGATTGGATAATAAGAAAGAGACAATATTTCATCCTTGCCTATTTTTTTAATCGGCGGATTAGATATCTCATGCGGAGCGAACAGTTCGATCTGGTCGATCGGCCTTTTCTTTAATGTTTCAATATCCGCTTTGGGAAGGTCGAGAGCTTCAAGAACAAACAAAGATATTTTCCGATCCCGCTTGCCCCCGTAATCAACAGAGGATGTAAGATATAGTTCATCTTTTGCCCGCGTCATCCCCACATAAAAAAGCCGGCGCTCTTCCTGTAGATTAAATTCACGGGATGGGACTTCTTCTTTTATAAGATCATCAGGTAATTCAATCGGATCGCGGCGATTGCGAATTGGAAATTTTTCTGAAACCAGTGAAACCATAAAAACAACCGGAAATTCGAGCCCTTTGGCCTTGTGCACGGTCAAAATATTCACCGCGTCAACATCGATATCGGGCTGGGCGGCTTCGGGATTTTCACCCGATTCCCTCAAGATGTCCAAGTATTTAACAAATTCAGAAACCCGGTCAACGACCGCGATTTCTTTGAACCTGGTTACCTTTTCAAAAAAAGCCGCCAGATTCTTTATCCGGTTCTCGTTCTCAATCGATTCTTCGGATGTCAGCCTGCCAAGATATCCTGATCTTTTTAAGAATTGATAGAGGACTCCGCCGGTTGAGTGCGACTTTGACAAATTAAGATAATACCCAATATCATCCATTATCTTTTTTATGATCGCGATTGACTCATCTTTTATATCATTAAGAACTGAAAATTCCGTATCTCCGGTTTTTGCCTTCTCAATATGAGTGAAAACATGATGAATGGTATAGTTGCGCCTTTTCGCGAAAGTATTTATCTTCTGCATATCAAGCGGATCGAGCCGATAAATTTCAGAAATAGAAAGTTCATAAATAGAAACGCTGTTCGCCAAATCCCCTATAACCTTAAGGAAAGAAACGGCAAGTTTGACCTCCGGAAAAACATAAAGCCCGCCGCCGCCTGAGAAATTGTGCGGGATTGAAAGCATGTTTAAGGATTGACGGAACGGCTCGGCATCCGCGTTAGCGCGGACCAAAATAGCAAAATCTTTCAAGCTGTAAGCGCCGGATTCCTGTTTCTCTTTAATCGTTTTGGCAACCCAGTCTGCCTCCGATGACACTCTGTCAAAATGTTTATGCTCAACTTTTTTCTCACCCTGCCCTCTCTCCGATAGAAGCCTTTTATCGATTTTGCTTTTTACCTCGAGCCGGTCGGGATTATTATGTTTGATCAATCTATAAGCGGAATCAAGAATCAACTGGGTTGAACGGTAATTTCTTTTTAAGACAACTATTTTTGACTTTTTATATACTTTTTGAAAATTATAAATATTGGAAACAGCGGCTCCGCGGAATTTATAGATGCTCTGGTCATCATCCGCGACCACGGTTATATTCTGCTCTTTGCCAACCAGAAGCTTGAGCAATTCAAACTGGGCGTAATTTGTGTCCTGAAATTCGTCGACTAAAATATATTTATATCTTTCCCTGAAAGTTTTGAGGATTCCGGGGCATTTCCTGAAAAGCTTTAAAACAAGATTGACCTGGTCGCCAAAATCAACAAATCCCTTTTCCATTTTAAGTTCCTGATATTTCTTATAGACTTTAGCGACCTCTAAATCCTTTTCCGCCTTAAGCCTTCCTTCACTTCCCGGGCCTTCATGGGCCTTCTTTGCCCATTTCAAAAATTCTTCAGGCAAAATATCCTCATCCATCGCCCTTGAAATAACAGCGATCAATGCTTCAATATGTCGGGTCGGGTCGCTTAGAGATTTATAATGTTTAAGCGGAAATTTATGGAGATTCTCCCGGAAGAAAACTATTTGATCGGCGTAAGATAATACCCGATAATCCGGCCTCAAGCCAAGATCGATCGCGTAATCGCGCAGGATCCGATCGCCAAATGAATGAAAAGTGGAAATAGAAACATCAATATAACCATAAGGGACGAGCGCATCCACCCTGGATTCCATCTCGTTGGCTGCCTTATCGGTAAAGGTCAAAGCCAAAATTTCAGATGGTTTTGCCAATTTTTGAGATATCAGCCAGGCGATTCTTTGGGTTACAACCGTTGTCTTGCCCGTGCCGGCGCCCGCGATAACCAAAAGAGGCCCTATCTTATACGTTACGGCGGAATTTTGTTCTGAATTTAGTCCGTCTATTTTATAATAACCCTGTCCACTCCGTCAATCTCCAGCACCTCAACCTTAACATCTTCCTTCGTCGAAGTGGGAATAACCTTGCCGGTGTAGTTGGGGTGGATGGGAAGTTCGCGGTGGCCGCGGTCGACAAGAGATACGAGCTGGACCTTGGCGGCCCGGCCATAATCCTTTAGTCCGTCAAGCGCCGCCCTGGCTGTACGCCCGGCATAAATAACATCGTCAACTAAAACAACAATCTTATCGTCAACCGAAAAAGGCATATCAGATTTTCTAACCGTTATATATTCGCCTTTCTTCGCCAGGTCATCACGATAAAGGGAAACATCCAGCGCGCCGACGGGAACGATTGTTTTTTCTGATTTATCGATTATCTTCGCGATGCGCTTGGCCAGTGGCACGCCGCGGTTCATGAGGCCGACCAGCACTACATCTTTTGCCCCTTTGTTATGCTCAACTATTTCATGCGCGATACGGGTTATGGCCCGGTTTATTTCCGTCTCATCCATCACAACCCTTACATTTTCTTTTTTGTCTGTCATATTATTTTCCTCCAATTTGATTATAGCAGAATTGATTGATTTTATCCAAAGTTCCGTTATCTTTGGATTCTGAATATAACCTGATAAGCGGTTCAGTCCCCGACGGACGGATAAGAAACCAGCTGCCATCCTCTAAAATTATTTTAACTCCATCTAAAGTTTTAACCTCCGCGACTTTGATCCCGCCGATCATAGATGGCGGCGATTTTTTGAGAGCGCCGATCAAGCTGTTTTTTTTCTCTTCGCTCAATTCTATTTTTGATCTTCTGTCTTCAAAAGTTCCAATTTTTGCTTTAAGGTCTTCCCAAATCTTTGAAAGCGGCTTTTTCCTTTTTGCGACCATTTCAACAACCAGCAGATCCGCCAGCAATCCGTCTTTTTCCGGGATATGCCCTTTTATGGTAAGCCCGCCACTCTCCTCCCCTCCCAAAATCACATTCTCTTTCATCATAACTTCAGCAATATATTTAAAACCGACCGGAGTTTCCTTTACTTTTATATTATGCAGTTTTGCAATGGCATCGATCATGTGCGTGGTCGCGATCGATCTGGCAACCGATCCGGTGTAACCTTTTTCGGCGATAAGATATTCAAAGATCATGGCGATCGTTTGATTGGCAGAATAGAAATTACCAAGTTCATCAACTATCCCAAAACGGTCAGCATCCCCGTCCAAGGCCAAACCTAAATCGGCCTTTAATTCACGCACTTTGGCTATTAATTCTTGAAGAGTTTTCTCTTCCGGTTCCGGATTTTGCCCGCCGAATAAAACATCACGATAACCATGGATTTCTTCTGTCACACAGCCAAAACGCAAAAGGATCCTCTCTAAATAATCGCGACCGGATCCGTACATCGGGTCAATTACGACTTTAAGCTTTGCTTCTTTTACGACATCAAGATCAAAGAATCGTTCGATATATTTAAAATACCTTTCCCTCGGCTCAAATCTTTCTATCTTTCCTTTTCTTTTTCCGTCAAAATTAACCGATTGCGCCAGATTCGCCTCGATTTCTTTTGTAATCGCTTCATTGGCAGGCCCCGCGTAATCCGGAATAAATTTAATGCCGCAATACTGCGGAGGATTATGTGACGCGGTCAGCATTACGGCTCCGCAGGCGCCCCTATCTTTTACTTCCCAGGCAACAACCGGAGTCGGAGTATCTCGTTCACAAAGGTAACAATCGATACCTGCATTCTCCATCACATAAGCTACTTTTTCAGCAAACTTGTCAGCCAGGAAGCGCGCATCATATCCGATGATGATTGGTTTTCCGCTCAATTTATGATTATGAATATAACAAGCGATTGCCTGCGCTACCTTTTTGACATTGTCAAAAGTGAATTCATCCGATATTATCGCGCGCCAGCCGTCCGTTCCAAACTTGATCATGATTTACAATTCTATCATAAACCTCACCCCCTGTCCCCCTCTCCATCATAGATGGAGAGGGGGAACTATAAAGTTTCCTTCAGGTTCTCCCTCTCCCTTTGGGAGAGGGAGATAGAGGGTGAGGGTTGGATAGGAATATGATAAAATCAAAAAATGACGCATACTGAATTCATGAAGACGGCGCTTGCCGAGGCCGAAAAAGCGTACAGGAAAAATGAAGTGCCGGTCGGCTGTGTTGCGGTTCGAGATGGAAAAATAATCGCGCGCGGCCATAATCTAAGAGAGTCTCTCGATGATCCAACCTCTCACGCTGAAATCGTCTGCATCCGCAAGGCAGCCAAAAAATTGGGCGACTGGCGGTTGAACAATGTTATCTTGTATGTGACCGTAAAACCTTGTAAAATGTGCAAAGAAGCGATAAAAGAAGCCCGCATTAAAAAAGTTTTTCATAAATCGTCTAAAGGCGGGCAGTTATTAAGGAAGTTTTTCAATGATTTGCGTTGATGGAGGGGTGTCCGAGTGGTTTAAGGAGCACGACCCGCCAAAGGCGGGTCACGTTCCGCCTTTGGCGGAATGAACCTGGAAAGCATAATATGCATTTTGTTTATATATTAAAAAATTGTGAAGGAAAATATTATATTGGATGCACAAACGATTTAAAAAGAAGAATCGTTGAATATAATTCCGGAAAAAGCAATTATACAAAAAATAAAGGCCCGTGGGAATTAATTTATTCTGAAAATTTTAAAACAAGTGAAGAAGCTTATTTCAGAGAAAAACAAATAAAAAAATATAAAGGGGGCAATGCATTTAAAAAACTTATTGATTCATGGAGAGGTGCTGGAGTGGTTGAACAGGCGCGCCTGGAAAGCGCGTATACCAGCAATGGTATCGTGGGTTCGAATCCCACCCTCTCCGCCAGAAGCAATAATGATAAGAGAGCTTGTCCCGCCAACGGCGGGATTCGAATCTCTCCCCCTCCGTTGCCTCACCTTATCCTTATCCTTGTCCTCGTCCTTGCCCTCTCCCCTTCCTCCTTCGCCGATCTCTCAACCTATAATATAACTCCGCTCAAGCTAGAAACTGGCGCTAGATATCTGGGACTTGGGAGCGCGGCTTCATCCATAGCTTATGACGCGAATTCAATGTTCTATAATCCCGGCGCCATGCCCTGGTCAAAGGGGATCGCGGCAACTCTTAAGGATGCGAACAATATTTCCGCCGCGGAGGCTTTCCCCACCGGCTACGGCACAACAATCGGCATCGGCACAATGATGAATTCTATAAAATTCCCCTCTGGTTCATTCTCCAGCAATGTGCTTGTCCTTTCTGTTGGGACACGGCTTGATTCGATCATATATTTTCCTCAAAGTGAAAATTTTTCAAAAAACACCGGCCTGGGCCTTAACATAAAAACGATATTAAATCAATCGCTCTCAATTCCCGGCCAGGCGGACCAAACCGGCACCGGATGGGATGTGGATTTTGGGATACTTCACAGGTATTCTCCCTGGATAGACCTCGGGCTGGTTGGATATAATCTCCTGCCGGAAAAAACACTGGATGGCGGCATTTTAAACTGGAGCAACTCAACTTCTGAATCCATCCCTTCTTATTTTAAAGCCGGTATTTCCGCGAAAGTCGTTGGCGATTTAAGGTCTCCCATTTACTGGGAGGATAACAAGATAATGGTTTCCGCTGATCTTGAAATGAGGAAACAGACTCTGCTGCATATAGGCATCGAATGGACAAGATCAGGAATATATCTTGCAAGAATCGGACTCTCGCAAAACATCAGGCAGGACCAGGTGCAAAACGATCTATCTTATGGATTCGGCTTGCGCAATCCCGACTGGCAGTTTGATGCGGCCATCGGAAAAGATCCGGTTAACGGCGAAAACGTTTTCTATGTTTCAGCCGTTTATTTCCCCACCGCCTGGTTCTTTTTGGCTCATCCAATTGAAAATATTTCGCTCGCGGAACAAACTGAAACTTATGATTCAAGCATAGAAGTGTCGGGAAAGATTCGAAAAGAAGTCGAATTATCCATTAATTCAAAAATGGTCAGCGCGGATGCCGATGGGAGATTTACTTATTCACTGCCCCTTGAGCCGGGCTTGAATACCGTAACCGTTGAAACAGATTATGCGGGAGAGAAGCAGGCAAAAACATATAATATAATTCGAAAAATCCCTCCGCAAACGCCGGCGGAAGTGGTCTTCCTATCCGGTTCGACAAAAACTTATTATGATACCTTTGAAATATCGGGAAGGCTTTCCGAGGGAATAAAAAGCTTAACCATTAATGGCCAACCGGTAAGTGTTGACGAGTCGGGGAACTTTAAATATTCCCTTCCTCTCAAAATGGGCGACAACATTTTGTATATAGAAGGGAAAACTGATGGGATCACAGTCAGTAAAAGTTACACCATAACAAGGATAGCGCCGCCGGTGATCAAAACTTTAATCCCCGAAATAGAAAAAAAGGCAGTTAAACCGGTTAAAAAGCCGGTAAAGAAAGTGGTTACTACACCCGTTTTAAAGCCTAAGCCAACGCCGGTAAAAATTGTAAAAATAATTCCGAAAAAGCCTCAAACATGGAAAGAGCGTGAAGCTAAAATAATCCTGGCGGCCTCCCGGGAAGCGGAAAAAATTAAACAAAAAGTAAAGCTTGACCAGGAAAAATTCGAGAAATTGCAGAAACTCATTGAGCAATCCGCAGGGCTGATCATTTCCAAGCAAATTAAAGTGAAAATGCCTCCGGGATATTTATCGGTTTATGTGCTGAATGACGGAAGATATATGGCGCTGAAGTTCCTTGGCGACGAAAAAGTCGCAATAGAAGTTTACATTTCCACAATCGGAAAATGGTCCACCCTGACATATCTGCCGTATTCAAAGATAAAAGATTTGATATAATGATTTATAACCCGCTTCGCGGAGAAATGGCTTGAAACTTTTCAAATTTTCCTTCGATAATAAATTGTCATGGGTATAGCAGTAAAAACCGAAGTCATTTTGAATGCAAGAATACTCTCTGATAGCCGCTTTGTGCTCTTTCGGCCTAAAATATATGGTGAAAGGCAACCCTGGCGACAACAATTCATTAATAGAGGGGTCAAGGTTCCAATCCCTCCCTCATTTTTTCCGCAGGAAGCGGAATTAAGATCTTTTTCCTCTTTCGAGCAGGCGCGCAGGATCGTAAATAACCAGTGGGGACGCGTTCCTGCCCGGGAGTTTGCCGCCGAATTTGAGGAAATATCAGAAAAACTTAGTGTTTCTCCTGCTTCGATCAGGCTCTTCGGTTTTAGCGTGCATGCGAAAAAGTCCAGCTTGCAGAACGTCCATCTTCTGCTTTTCGCCGAACATCCAAAAACGATACTGCCGGCTTCCTGTTTCCCTGTGGTCACCGCCGTGATCAAGGCCCCCTGGAACAACATTGATGAAAAGACCAGGATCAAGATCGATGAATGGAGAAGGTGTCACCGCGGGATCGATCTCGCGGTGCTGGTGCACGCCATCCAGGTCTATTTTAAACTCACCGGAGCGTCACTGAACGATGAAAGCATAGCCATGACCAAATTGCTCCTGGCCAGCCGCGACAGCAGGGTTCTGGATTTTGCCCGAATGGAGGATAAAGCGGCCGATCTTAAATATGATATGATGATCTTTAATGTCAGAGTGGCTGAAATACCTAAAAAGCAGTTCGACTTTCTGCCCGGAAATTATACGGTATGGGGATTTGACATAGACGGCGTAACTTCTGCCAGATTGGTAAGAACCTACCATGGCTGGATCAAAGCGATTTTCGGGCCGATGTCCACTGACTCGACAAAGATTTGATATAATGATTTACTCGCGGAGGAGTGGCCCCACCAGAGGCGGGCAAGCGAGTGGTTGTCAGCCAGAGGCGGAAAAGCGAGTTATGTATCACGTTTATATTATCGAAAGCATTGAATATAAAAAGTTTTATACCGGCTTTACCGATGATCTGCAAAGTCGTTTGAGAAAACACAACTCCGGCAGTGTTCGCTCGACAAAAGCTTATAAACCTTATAAAATCATTTATACTGAGCGCTTCGAAGACAAATCTTCCGCTAGAAAAAGAGAACTATTTCTTAAGTCTGGGCAAGGAAGGAAATGGATAAAGGAAAACGTTGAAAATTGGAGGGATGGCCGAGTGGTTGAAGGCGGTCGCCTCGAAAGCGACTATACCCTAGCGGGTATCGGGGGTTCAAATCCTCCTCCCTCCGCCAATTGCAATAACAATTAAAATAAGTATATAATGCAAATGGATCGAATAAGGAGGAATTTATATGGAACATAAACTGCCCGAGCTACCCTTTGCCAAAGATGCGCTGGCCCCGAATATCTCAAAGGAGACGATTGAATATCACTACGGCAAACATCACGCCGCCTATGTCGCAAACCTGAATAAACTTATTAAAGGTACGGAATTTGAAAATGTGACGCTTGAAGAAATTATAAAGAAAGCATCTGGTGGCATATTTAATAACGCCGCCCAAAACTGGAACCATAGTTTCTATTGGAATTGTCTGTCTCCAAAAGGCGGAGGAGAGCCGTCAGGCAAACTATCCGAGGCGATAAATAAGAGCTTCGGTTCATTCGCGCAATTCAAGGAAAAACTCACGAACGCTGCAGTTACTTTGTTTGGCTCCGGCTGGGCTTGGCTGGTCAAAAATAATGACGGAAGCATATCTATCGAAACGACAAGCAACGCGGGAACTCCCGTAAAAGACGGAAAAAAAACGATCCTGACCTGCGATGTCTGGGAACACGCGTATTATATTGATTACAGGAACGCCAAAGCGTCTTATATCGAGGCATTCTGGAAAATTGTCAACTGGAAGTTCGCGGAAAACAATTTTTCGTGAAAAAGATATCTAAACTTTAAAAATTATCTTTCTTAGCTCCAACAGCCCGACGATAACTGCCGTAGACAACGCAACCAGCGCCAATTGGATCGGAGCAATAGCCACAAGCTGAAGCCTGGAACTTACAAGCGGGATGTATACGCTGACCAGAAGAAAAGTGATCGCCGCCGCCATCCACAGATTAATGACCGGATTGCTGAACAATCCCTGAGAAAAAACCGGGACTTTGTCCGAACGAGAAATATAAGCCAGAAAAATATGGGCAAATATCCAGGCGGAAAAAGCCAGGGTCTGGGTTTCTGCCACTCCGAGCCGGTTAAACATTGAATACGAATACACGCACATGACCGCGGCAAACAGGACAATTCCTTTCATAAAAATATCCGCGATTGTGCGGTTATTGAAGATATTCTGTTTCGGGTCGCGCGGCCCGCGCGAATAGATATCCTTCTCCCTCGGCTCGTAGACGAATCCCGCCGAGGCGGCCAGGTCCATAAAAAGCTCCAGAAGTATTATCTGGATCGGGGCGAAGGGCATGGGAACGCCAAAAAGAGCCGGCAGCAGGAAGATCAGGATCAAGGCGGTTTTTACGGAAAGATAATACTTTACCCCTTTTAAAAGATTATCAAAGAATTTTCTTCCCTCAAAAACACCCTGAGCGATGGTCACATAATTATCATCCGCAAGCACCACCTCCGCCGCTTCCCTGGCCACATCCGTTCCCCGGATGCCCATGGCGATGCCGATATCCGCGCCTTTGAGCGCCAGCGCGTCGTTTATCCCGTCGCCTGTGACCGCCACCACCTCTTTATTATCCTGCAGCGCTTTGACAATCCGATATTTATGCTCGGGTGTGGTGCGGGCATAGACGGAAACTTTTTCTACGACGGGTTTTAACTGTTCATCGGTTAATTTATCGATCTCCTCGCCGATCAATACCTTGTCGCCTTCTTTCATGATGCCGACCTGTTTTGAAATGTAGCCGGCGGTTGCCGGGTGGTCACCGGTAACCATTATCGTCCGGATGCCCGCGCCGGCAGCAGTAGAAATAGTTTCTTTTACTCCGTCCCTTGGAGGATCCTCAAAGCCGATCAATCCGGCAAATTCCATATTTTTTTCCAGGGCGCCAAAATCAGAATTCTCCTCCCCCGCAGAAAGCTTTTTGCTCGCGACCGCGATTACCCTGCGGCCATTATTGGTCTGCTTCAACAATTCAGCACTGATATCCGCAGAATCGCAACCGCAGTGTACGAAGACCTCCTCCGGCGCACCACTCATGAACAGCTCATTCCCTCTTATGACTGTCCTGGTCTTCCGGCCGCCCCCGAAATCCCTCTGCCGCACAATCGCGGCCCCCGCACTTTCAACATTTAATTCCCTCGCCCTGTTTTTTATCTCCCGGTCGAGCGGCGAGAATGAGAATTCGGATAAAGAAAGCGCCGCCTTCCCGATAATATTTTTTTCATCGTTCGGATAAATTGATACGATCTTCATCCGGTTTTCGGTAATGGTCCCGGTCTTATCGGTGACGATAACCGTCGCGTTCCCCAGCGTCTCCGCCGCTTTGAGCCGTTTGACAAGGAAATTGTTTTTCGAAAGAGTGTAAGCGCCAAGCCCAAGGACCATTGTTATGATAATAGGCAGTTCTTCAGGAATGGTGGCAAAAGAAAGAGAAAGGCCGGTCAGGAACATGGTTTTTAGGTCCTGGCCCCTGAGCCATCCGATGAAAGGAATGAGGGCGGAGAAAAAAACCGCCGCATAGACCAGTTTCCCCGCCAGTGATCTCATTGCCAGTTGGAGCGCCGTGCGCGGAGCCCTTATTTCTTTGGCCGCGGCGGCGATTCCTCCGATCTTCGTATTCAGGCCGGTCAAAGTCACGCTCGCGCGTCCCTCGCCGTTAACGATAACGGTGCCGGCGAATATCTGGTCGCCTTCTTTTTTTTCTTGCGGGAATGATTCACCCGTTAACGCTGACTCATCCGCCTGAAGGCCGATGGACTTTTCTACTTCGGCATCGGCCGCGATCTTTGTCCCGGGAGTAAGCACTAAAACATCTTCGGGTACGATCTCTTCAGAATCGATCTCGATTATCCGGCCGTCCCGAAGAACTTTGGTCTTCGGGGCCGCGATCTTTTCAAGAGAAGAGATGGCCTTTTTGGCGCGGAATTCATTATTGACCTCAGCCAGCACCAGCAAAGATATTACAATAAAGATCGTGACGGCGTCGCCCAGTTCTCCCCAGACACTGTAAAAAAAGCCAACTACAAAAAGCAGGAGGATCATGGGTTCGGAGATCTCGTGTTTCGCGATTTCAAAGAAACTGATCTTGACTGGTTTAAATATCTGATTGGGCCCGAACTTCAAAAAATTTTCTCTTGCCTTGCTCGAACTTATACCTTCTTTTTTCTTCTCCATAATGGTATAATATGCTTATAATGTATCAAAATCAAACTTTTTATAATCTCGGCATCGCGCCAAAAATACTTGAGCTCATCGAAAAAATGAAGTTTAAAACCCCCACGCCTATTCAGTACAAGGCGATTCCGATAGCGATCGAAGGCAAGGACATTATCGGCGTCGCGCAGACCGGAACTGGAAAAACACTAGCCTTCGGGATCCCGATGATCCAGCGCCTGGCCCAGGCCCGCGGGCGCGGGCTCGTTCTTGTTCCAACCAGAGAACTAGCTATCCAGGTTGACGAAACTATTTTAAAGATCGGGAATTCGTTTGGCATGAGGACCGCGGTCCTGATCGGAGGAGCTTCCATGTATAACCAGATACAAGCTCTACGCCGGAGCCCTCGCGTGATCATAGCCACGCCAGGGCGGCTCATCGATCATTTAAACCAAAGCACTCTGCGGCTGGATGATGTTACTATCCTTGTGCTTGACGAAGCGGACCGCATGCTCGATATGGGATTCGCGCCCCAGATAGAACGGATACTAAAATATGTGCCAAAAGAGAAACAAACCATGCTTTTTTCAGCCACCATTCCCGAAAAGATCGTTAAGATCGCCGCCGCCTACATGAAGCTCCCGGTAAGCGTTGAGATCGCGCGCTCCGGCACAACGGTTGAGAAAATAATTCAGGAGCTTATCATCGTTAAAAAAGAAGAAAAAGCCCACCTGCTTGGCAAGTTGCTTGAGCAGTATCGTGGAACAGTTCTTCTTTTTTCCCGGACCAAGCGCGGCGCGTCCCGTATTTCCAGGGGATTAAGGCAGATGGGCTACAACGCCGCTGAGATCCATTCCGACCGGTCCCTTGCCCAGCGCAGGGAAGCGCTTGAGGGTTTTAAGGCCGGAAAATACAGGATACTGGTGGCGACCGATATCGCTGCCCGGGGGATCGACGTCAAGGGAATTGAACTGGTACTTAATTATGATCTGCCGGAGGATCCGGAAAATTATGTGCATCGCATTGGGCGGACCGGCCGCGCCGGACAGGAAGGACGCGCTATTTCTTTTGCCACACCCGACCAGCGCAATGATGTGCGCAATATTGAAAAATTAACGCGAACCGCGTTAAAGGTAGTCAGACACCCGGCATTGCATGATTATTAACATCGCGATCATCGCGCATGTTGACCACGGCAAAACTACTTTAACGGATCACCTGCTCCGCCAGGGGGGAGCTTTTGGGGAACGGGATGAGATCACCGAACTGGTCATGGATTCGTATGATCTTGAGCGCGAGCGGGGAATAACGATTTTTTCTAAAAATTGCTCTATCCATTATCAGGATTACAAGATCAATATAGTCGACACGCCAGGACATGCGGATTTCGGATCGGAAGTTGAGCGGGTGCTCAAGATGGTTGACAGTGTTCTCTTGCTGGTTGACGCCAAAGAAGGACCGATGCCCCAAACCAAATTCGTCCTTTCAAAATCATTGAAACTCGGCCTGCGGCCGATCGTTGTCATAAACAAGATCGATAAAGTTGACAAAGAGGGCCGGCAAGCCCACAAAGTGATCGACATGATCTTTGATCTCTTCGTCAAACTTGACGCGAACGATGAACAGCTTGATTTCCCGGTCATCTACTGTATTTCCAGGGAAGGGATCGCAAAATACAATATCGATGACCAAAACACTGATCTTACGCCTCTTTTTCAAACCATACTCAAATACGTTGCGCCCTATCCAGACAGAAGCTCTGATCCGCTTCAGATGCAGGTGACAAACCTTAAATATGATGATTATGTCGGAAGGATCGCAATCGGCCGCGTTACCAGCGGACAGCTGGAAAAGAATTTGAACATTGTCGTGTGCAAGCGCGACGGATCGGTCCAGCCGGGCAAGATAACGAAACTTTCGATCTTTGAAGGTTTAAAACAACTTGAAACGGAAGCGGCCCAGTGCGGTGATATTGTCGCGATTGCGGGAATTCCAGATATCACGATCGGAGAAACTATCTGTTCCGCCGACAACCCCCGGCCTATGCCGCTTTTACAGATCGATGAGCCGACGCTGACCATGGGATTTCTGGTAAACGATTCGCCTGTTGCTGGAAGAGATGGGAAACTCGTAACCAACAGGCACTTGCGCGAGCGGCTTGAAAAGGAGCTTCAAACTAATGTCGGACTAAAAGTGGAACCGTTGGGCGGAGCGGAAGGATTTAGCGTTTCCGGTCGTGGAGAGCTTCATCTTTCAATTTTATTGGAGCAGATGAGGCGGGAAGGATATGAAGTCCAGGTTTCCCAGCCGAAAGTAATCTTTAAGACAATACATGGGGAAAAAATGGAGCCGGTGGAGCAGGCAATCATCACCGTACCTGATGAATTCGCGGGAGTGGTGATAGAAAAACTTGGCAGGCGGCGCGGGACAATGGAAGAGATGAGCTCAAAGAATGGGATGAGCACACTAATATATATGGTACCCACTCGCGGCCTGCTCGGTTTCCGCGCTGATTTTATCATGGCGACAAAAGGAGAAGGCATCCTTCACCACTCTTTTTCACGCTATGAAAGATATAAAGGCGATATCACGCACAGGACCAACGGCGTGCTAATCTCCGGCAACAACGGAAAGACGGCTTCATACGCTTTAGACAATCTACAAGAAAGATCCCGTCTTTTTCTGGATCCGGGGATCGAGGTTTATGAAGGGATGATCGTCGGGGAGAACGCACGCAAAAAAGACATGACCGTCAACCCATGCAAAGAGAAAAAACAAACCAACATCCGCGCGGCAGGGGCGGACGAGGCGATCAAGCTCACCCCGCCGATCAAGTTAACACTCGAACAGGCGCTTGAATTTATAGCCGATGACGAGCTTATCGAGATTACTCCGAAAAATATCCGTTTGAGGAAAAAGCTTCTTACCGAAAATGAAAGAGCGCGAAATCGATGATAAGCCGCGGTCGATTCACATAATTGCGTTTATGACCAAAAGTATCGGCCAGATAACAGTCGCAATTGAAACAAAAATGGCTTTCCAGAACGGATAACCCTCAGTTTCCTGCGCAACAATACCATTATAAATAGCGCCTAAACCTATAAGCGCGGTCCAATTGATCGACGGAAATAACATGGCAAGGATAAAAAACGGGAAAAAGCTATGGCCCAAAAGAACTAGATATTGTTTAAAAGTCACCTTACCTCTAAAAAATATTGAGATCAGCCGGGCGGATGCGGCCATCATGACCCACGTAACAAAAAAGAGCAGAGGGAAGACGATAGCCTGCAAGAGAACATAATAATAAGGATCTATTTTCAAGAAAGAAGTTAAGAGAAAAATAATCAAAAGCGTAACGATTTTGCCTTTCCCTTTCAATATTTCCTGGGCGGTCCGCCGGGGATGAATTATCAGGTTAAACGGATAAATGATTCCCATCGAAATTATTTTACATCGCGGCTGACTTTAACGCAAGCCACGGTGCTTAAAAAAATGTTCGCCTCCCCTTTTTTCCCTGAGATTGACAACGAAATTATCCTTGAGAGAGTTTGGGGAAATTTCAGACTTCGGATTTCGCTGCAGTTTTGAGTTATGTTTCAAACAAAGATTTTTACTAATCATATCCAAACCTCCTGATAAACCACCCCTTAACTATCTGCACCATAAACAAATAAACAACAACCATCAGAAATAGAAGTGAAAAATACAACGGCGGAGGGATAACAAAGCCAAGCGCTGCACTAAGCGGCGAAAAGACAACGCCAAATCCCAGCATAACTATAAAGATCGAGGTCATAATTAAAAACCCGCTCGGACGGCTCTCAATAAACGGCAACTTGCCGGTGCGGATAACGTGAATAACCAGCGTTTGGGTCGTGAGCGATTCTAAAAACCAGCCGGTGTGGAAAAGCGGCTGTGAGGCGTGAAAAACATAAAGCATCATGCCGAACGTGAGAAAATCAAATATTGAGCTGACCGGGCCGATCAGCACCATGAAATTTCTGATAGCCCGGACGTTCCACGGCCGTGGTTTGACTGCATATTCTTTATCTACTTCATCAGTCGGTATCGCGACCTGAGAAAGGTCATAAAGAAAATTATTGAGTAATATCTGGGTCGGCAGCATAGGCAAAAATGGAAGAAATAAACTTGCGCCGGTCATGCTCAGCATGTTCCCGAAATTGGAGCTTGAACCCATTTTCACATACTTAATAATATTGCCGAAGGTCTTCCTCCCCTCAATAACCGCATCCTTTAAAACCCGCAAGCTTTTCCGCAAAAGAATAATGTCCGCCGATTCCTTGGCAATATCGACCGCATTGTTAACCGAAATACCGACGTCGGATACCTTGAGGGCCGCTCCGTCATTGATGCCGTCGCCAAGAAAGCCAACTGTATGCCCGCTCTCCTGCAGGGTGCGGATGATCCGCTCCTTCTGCACCGGTGAAAGACGAACAAAGATCGTCGCGCTTTTAACAATCTCCCTAAGCTCGGCATCCGTCGCCTTGTCGATTGTATCAGCGGTGACCAGTCCCTTAATATCAATATCAATTTCACTGCAGATTTTCCTGGTCACCAGCTCATTGTCGCCGGTCAGCACCTTTAGTTCCACTCCGAGTTTTTTTAAAGCCATAATCGCTTCTTTGGCTGTCGGCTTCGGCGGGTCAAGAAAAGCCAGATACCCTCGAAGGATCAACTCCTTTTCATCTTCTTTAGAAAAAACCGTTTTGCTCTTTTCTACATCCTTGTATGCCAGAGCCAAAACCCGGAATCCATTAGAACTGAGCTGGTCATACTCTTTTTTCAGGTCCGCCAGGATTGTAGGATCGATTATGTGTACCTGGCCGTCCAGCTCATATCTGCTGCATCGGGTAAACACCTCTTCCGGAGCCCCCTTGGCGATCAATCGGTGCTGACTATTATGCTCAATGACAACCGACATGATTTTGCGCTGGAAATCAAACGGGATTTCGTCGATTTTTTTGTATTCTTTTACCAGCATCTTCTCATGCTTTAAGATCGCCTTGTCCAAAAGATTCTTGAGCCCGGTTTGGTAAAAGCTGTTCATATAAGCCATTATTAGAACATTGCGGTCTTCCCTTCCCATAACATCGCAATGTTTTTCTAAAACAATTTTATCCAGCGTAAGGGTTCCAGTTTTATCGGTGCAGAGCACATCCATTGCCCCGAAGTTCTGGATGGAACTCAATCGTTTTACAATCACTTCCTTTTTGGCCATATCCATGGCGCCGCGGCTTAAGTTGACGGTCACCAGCATCGGCAGCATCTCTGGAGTCAAACCAACAGCTACTGCCAATGAGAAGAGGAACGCTTCTAAAATGTTCCCCTTGAGGAAAACATTGACGCCAAAAATAAATATCACAAAAATGATCATGAAGCGGATCATCAGCCAGGTAAAATCACCGATGCCTTTATCAAAACTTGTCGGCGCCGGAGCGGTTGTGATCGCTTGGGACATTTCACCAAATCTGGTTGCGGTTCCGGTTTTAAAAACCACTCCAATGGCTGTACCGCTGACAACGCTTGAACCCATATAAGCAACATTGGCTTTCGGATCAGTTGCAAATTTTTCAACCGGCAGCGATTCTCCAGTCAGTGAAGCCTCGTTAATGAATAAATCCTTGCTGGAGATTACTCTGAGATCGGCAGGTATCATGTCGCCTGCATACAGCTCAACAATATCCCCCGGCACAATTACTGTTATCTTTACTTCTTTTGGTTTTCCGTGGCGGATAACCGTGGCTGTGGTATGCACCATCTCGATAAGTTTTTCCGCTTCTTTTCCCGCACGGTATTCCTGGAAAAAGGAGAGGAAAACACTCATGATGGCCATCAATAAAACCAACAGGGCGTTAATCTTTTCACCAAAGAAAATTGAAAAAGCGGCAATAATAAGAAGAACGACAACCAGAGGATTTGTAAATCTTAAAAGGATCTGGACAAGAATGCTTTTTTCTTTTTTTACAACCGGCCGGTTATACCCGTGTTCCGCGAGGCGCCTTTCTGCCTCATCCTCATTGAGTCCCTTCACTGAGGTTTTAAGATTCTCAAAAACATTCTCTATCGGCGATTTTATATAATCAAAATCTGACATTATATGTTATTGCCTCCTGATTTTTTCATTGATACCAGTTGATTATAATACTAAATTGATGATTTTCCTAACCTATGCTAAAATTACAAATCGTCATGCGGGAGTAGTCCCTCGACTCACTTCGTTCGCTCGGGACAATCCTGAGCGAGCGCAGCGAGTCGAAGGATGCGGGAGTAGCTCAGTTGGTAGAGCATCACCTTGCCAAGGTGAGGGTCGGGAGTTCGAGCCTCCTCTCCCGCTTTTTGTTTTGCGCCGCTAGCTCAATTGGCAGAGCAGGACACTCTTAATGTCAAGGTTATAGGTTCAATTCCTATGCGGCGCATTCCCGCGCCAGTAGCTCAGTCGGATAGAGCGATTGCCTTCGAAGCAATAGGTCGCGGGTTCGATCCCTGCCTGGCGCATTTTACTTTTATTTAAGTTCGTGGGCTTCTGAAGCTCTTTCTCTAAATATTTCCTTTTCCAGATAAACCGCCAGCTGATCAGCAAAAGCAAAAAGCATATTCTTATCATCCTGTGACAATACAGCCTGGACAGCAGGGCTAAATGAAAGCACACCGACAATCTCGGATGTCCCTTTTAACGGTACATACATTGCTTTGGCAAAAGATAAAATATCGGTGGACCAACCAGTCGTTGATCCTTTCTCATATGCCACCATCGCGACAGACAATTCCTTTTCGTCTTCGGTCATATTTTTCCGCAGAATCTCATCAAACCGGAATTTATCATCTTTAACAAAGATCCTGCATTTGCCGGGGAGAATAACTTCGATTTCTTTTTCTATTTCTAGAACGCAGGCATGCCGGTCCTTTGCGCCGGCTATTATGGACACGATCCTGTACATCGTATCGGTCCTGGCCTCTCTTAATTTTAACAGCTTGTCTTCTCTTCTTGTCCGATAAATAAAATAGCCGGTAATGACCGCCGTAAAAACATAGGCGATATTCATTATCAAATCATGCGGATTAGCAATCGCGAATGTGCCGACCGGAGGGATAAAAAACACATCCCAGATCAAAGCGCCCAAGACAGCGAATAAAATAAGAGGAAGAACGGAAACAAACAAACCAAGGATCAAGACCGCAATTAGAAATAAAAATCCGACCGATTGATAACCGATGTATGGCTTGAGAATGTAACTTAATAATGAAACCCCAATGATCGCCAGCAGTATCAGCCAATAATCATTAAGCGCCGACTCCGGCTCAAACAGAAACCAGATAAACGGATTTTCTTTGCCCGCTGTTTCAACACCGGTTGGAATGACATGAATGGCAATATCTTTTGTTTCACCAAGCAATTTGCCTGTTGTTGATCCCGTAAAAAATGACTGGAAAATGCTTTTCGCCGAATGGCCGATCACTATTTGGGTGATATGCTTTTCTTTAGCAAATTTGACCAGTTCGCCGGAAATATTTCTCCCTTTCAGCAATACTGTTACCGCACCTAATTGTTTGGCCAGCTTAAAATTATTTTCCAGCTCTTCCCTGTCTTTTTTACTCCATTTTGTCGTTAAGACACTGATATTCTCAACGGCAACAACAAACCATTCGCATTTATATCGTCTGGCTATTAACGCTCCTCGACGGATAAGTTTTTTTGAGTTGGGGCTGGCGCTGATACAAACCATGATCCGTTCAACCGTGTGCCAGGTCTCGCCAATGCCATGCGCCTTCATGTATGCTTCCAGCTCTTCATCTACCTCCTGCGCCGTCTGTCTTAATGAAATCTCCCTTAAAGCGGTGAGATTCCCTTCACGGAAAAAGTTCCGGAGCGCGCTGTCGATTTTTTCCTTTTTGTAAACATCTCCTCTTTTAAGACGGTTCAGCAGGGCGTCCACGGTGATATCGACCGCGACGACTTCGTCCGCATTCTCAACAATATTGTCCGGAATTGTTTCTCTGACATTAACCCCGGTTATTTGCTTGATGATATCATTCAAACTCTCCAGATGCTGTACATTCAAGGTGGTGATCACATTAATGCCTGCTTGCAGGATATCATTAATATCTTCGTACCTTTTTATGTTTTTCGAGCCGGGAACATTGGTATGAGCGATCTCATCAATCAATGCTGTCTGGGGATGGCGCCGGATGATCGCCTCGGTATCCATCTCTTCCATGACCCGACCGGCGTATTCGATCTTTTTTCGCGGGATAACCGGCAGATCAGCGATCTGGTTTTCGGTATCGGCCCGGCCATGCAGCTCAACATATCCTATAACAATGTTTTCTCCTCTTTGCAGACGACGATTGCCCTCATTGAGCATCGTATACGATTTTCCGACTCCCGGAGCGTAGCCGATAAAAATCTTCAATTTGCCCCGGCCTTTTTCCTCGCGGGCTAGTTTTAAAGCTTCTTCCGGCGTAATTCTTCTTTCTATATCATCCATTATTTTTCACCTTTCGATCATAATATTATCATTTAATCCTATCCAAAGACTCATTAAGCCTCAAAACATTGATCCTCTTTTCACCAAAGATAAAAATTCCCCTTCCCTCTATCGACTTAGAGATAAGCGCGAGAACCTCCTTATTATCCAGCTTCCGTTCTTTGGCTACTCTCTCCGCCTGAAAAACGGCCGCGGCCACACTAATATGCGGATCAAGGCCGCTGCCTGAAGCAAAGATCATATCCGATGGTATTTGCTTTTCAGTCTTGGATTTATCAGAAGCAAGCAGCACCGTTACTCTTTTCTCGGTCATTTCTTTCAAGGTTTTACTTGTTGCAGAAAGATTGCTTCCCCCGGACGGCAGCATGTTGTAATCCACCGCGGAAGGCCGGGACCAGAAATATTTATTTTGATCGAATTTCTGGCCGATTAGATACCGATCGCCGTTTGCCTGTGATTTAAATATGGTCTGGGCGATCAGAGTTATAAATGCGGGATAGATTAACCCCGTTAAGACAGTTAAGATAACAAACAACTTAATGCCAATAATCAAATTTTTCATCAAAAACCAATCCTTAAAAAAACCAGCAACAGATCGATTATTTTTATGCCGATAAAAGGGGCGATCAAGCCGCCCAAACCATATATCTGCAGATTGCGTCTGAGCAGCGAGGAAGCGTTTTCATTGCGATAAGCAACTCCGCGCAGGGCAAGAGGGATCAGCATTATAATGATCAAGGCGTTAAAGATGACCGCGCTTAAGATCGCGCTTTGGGGCGAATGCAACCGCATGATATTTAAAACCGACAGCGGCCCGGTCATTTGTTCGCCGGCGGCATAAAGCGTCCCGAAAACCGCTGGGATAATGGCAAAATATTTAGCAACATCGTTCGCGATACTAAAAGTAGTCAGAGCGCCCCTGGTTATCAGCAGCTGTTTGCCGATCGAAACGATCTCAATGAGCTTGGTGGGATTGCTCTCCAAGTCAACCATGTTGCCCGCTTCTCTCGCGGCTTGAGTTCCTGTATTCATTGTCACTCCGACGTCGGCTTGAGCCAAAGCCGGAGCGTCATTTGTCCCGTCACCGGTCATTGCCACAAGATGGCCGTTCGCCTGCTCTTCTCTGATCCGCGCGAGTTTTGATTCGGGCGTGGCCTGGGCGATAAAATCATCAACCCCGGCTTCCGCGGCAATTGCTGCGGCAGTAAGAGGATTGTCTCCCGTGATCATGACCGTCTTTATCCCCATGGCACGCAGTTCCTTAAAACGCTCTTTTATCCCACCTTTGACGATGTCCTTTAAATGAATTATCCCTAAAACCCGATCCCCTTCCGCGACCGCCAGAGGAGTTCCGCCGCTGGCGGCTATTCTTTTGACCTCGATCTCAAGTTTTCCCGGAAATTTCCCGGCATATTTTGTTATCGCCTCAACTGATCCTTTTTTGATTGATCGCGTTACTTTGCCGTTATGGTCGATAAAATCAATGCCGCTCATTTGAGTATTGGCTGAAAAGGGGATGAATTTCGCTTCATGCGGATGAAGTGTTCTGGCTCTGAGGTCGAATTTTTCCTTGGCCAGAATGACGATTGACCGCCCCTCGGGCGTCTCATCCGCTAAAGAAGATAACTGGGTGACTTCAGCGAAAGATCGCTCATCGATCCCTTCGGCCGGGATAAATTCGGACGCCATGCGGTTGCCGATAGTAATTGTCCCCGTTTTATCCAATAGTAAAACATCGATGTCGCCGGCCGCTTCGATCGACCGTCCGCTTTTGGCGATTATATGCCGGCGAATGAGCCGATCCATCCCGGCAATTCCGATGGCGCTCAATAATCCCCCGATAGTGGTCGGGATCAGGCAGACCAAAAGAGCAACCAATACCGGCACGGTTACTATGTTCGAGAGGTCCTGTCCCGCCGCCGTGCCGCTATAATCAGCAAAGAATTTTAAAGAAATAACTGCCAGAAGAAAAATGATGGATAAACCCGACAAGACTATGCTTAACGCTATCTCATTTGGCGTTTTCTGCCGTTTTGCGCCTTCGATAAGCAGGATGATCCGGTCAAGAAAAGTATCGCCGGGATTTACGGTCACCTGTATCACAATCCTATCGCTGATCACTCTTGTCCCGCCGGTAACCGCGCTCCTGTCCCCGCCGCTTTCTCTTATTACCGGAGCGGATTCCCCTGTAATTGCCGATTCATCAACGCTGGCGATACCATCGATCACCTCGCCGTCGCAGGGGATGATATCATTCGCTTCGCAAACAACAACATCGCCTTTTCTCAATTTACTGGCCGGGACCTTTGTCTCTTTTTCATCTTTTAGAAGCCTGGCGTGCAACTCCGATCTGGTTCGCTTTAAAGAATCCGCCTGGGCCTTGCCCCTTCCTTCAGCTAGAGCTTCGGCAAAATTAGCAAAAATGACCGTGAACCACAGCCAAACGCAGATAATCAAATTGAACAATGAATGAAAAGAATAAACAGCGGTTATAATCGCTCCTATGTAAGTAAGAAACATGACCGGATTGCGCATCTCTTCCCGAGGATTCAATTTTAGGAAAGAAGCAATTATCGCTTTAAAGATCAAACCCCCATTTTTTGTTTCATGCATCGTGCTCATTAGAATGTGTATCCCCTAAGCATTAAGAGATGTTCAATGATCGGGCCCAAACAAAGAGACGGGAAAAAGGTTAGCGCTCCAACAATAATGACCACGCCTATTAAAAGGACAGCGAAAAGCATATTATCAGTCGCAAATGTTCCGGCAGACGGAGGGGAAATTTTCTTGGTCGCCAGATTCCCTGCAATTATCAGACAGGGGATAATTACGCCGAACCGGCCAATGAGCATGGCCAGGCCCAGAAAAATATTATAGTAAAGCGCATTAGTGCTCAATCCAGCGAATGCGCTTCCGTTGTTATTCGCCGCAGAAGTAAACGCGTAAAGTATTTCGCTTAGTCCGTGCGGCCCTTTATTGGCCAACCCGGCCAGGGCAACCGGCAGGACGCAGGATAGTCCGCCGCCGATCAAAACGATCGCGGATGGTAAAAGGATCGCAAGAATTACCATTTTTATTTCGTTCTGTTCGATCTTTTTCCCCAGGTATTCCGGTGTCCGACCGACCATCAATCCTGCCAGAAAAACCGTTAGCAAAACAAAAAGGAGCATCCCGTACATTCCCGACCCCACCCCACCAAAAATAATTTCACCGAGCATCATATTAAATAAGGCGACTCCTCCGGCTAAAGGAGATAGAGACGAATGCATGGCATTGACCGATCCGTTGGAAGCCGCTGTCGTCGCGGTCGCCCAGATAAGGCTGTTAGTAACTCCAAATCTTGTTTCTTGACCTTCAAGCGCGGTCACTATCGGGACAGCAGCGCTAGAATATTCCGACCATAAAGAAACCGCCAAACCCCCGCCCCAAATCAGCAACATAATGATAAATAAAAGCCAGCCATGTTTCCTATTCTTAATCATTATGCCGTACGTATATGTTAAGGCCGCTGGAATAAGCAAAATCAAAAGCATCTCTAGAAAATTGGATAACGGCGTGGGATTTTCAAAAGGATGAGTACTGTTAGCGCCGAAATAGCCACCGCCATTCGTTCCCAATTGTTTAATGGCAACCTGCGAAGCGACTGGGCCAAGCGGCAGGATTTGTTTTACCCCCTGCAGTGTCGTTATCTCTTTGTAAGGCGCAAATGTCTGCACGACCCCCTGCCCCGTTAAAATGATCGCCGCAACAATAGACAAAGGAATTAGGATATAAACCAGCGAACGGACAACGTCAACCCAAAAATTCCCCAAAGTCGAAACAGATTTATTAATTAAGCCACGGGTAAACGCCAGAAAAACAGCGATACCCGTCGCGGCGCTCAAAAAGTTCTGGACAGTCAGGCCGAGCATTTGCGTCAGATAACTAAGAGTCGTTTCGCCGGAATATGATTGCCAGTTGGTGTTGGTCATAAAACTGACGGCGGTATTAAAAGCCAGATCCCATTTGATATTCGGCAAATTAAACGGATTTAAAGGTAGTTTTGCCTGGATAATTTGGACAACAAAGAGAAATAGGAAACCTAATAAATTAAAAAACAGGACAGCTTTTGCATAATCCAGCCAATCCATGTCTTTGTTCTCATCAATGCCGCAAATTCGATAGATTATTTTTTCCAATCCCTGGCCGATCCTAATCTTGCCTTCAAACACATTCGCCATATATAAGCCAAGTATCGGAGTCAACAAAAGAAGCGAAACAACATATATCCCTATCTGAGCAAAATCGACAAGCGTCATTTAAAACTTCTCCGGGTTAAACATCGCGTAAATCAGAAAGATCAACATAATAATTGCAATAATCCCTGCGATCATAAATCCCATAATGACAGTAATTCTACGCTTGAATAACCGGATAATCAAGCAGCGTGGCGAGCCTTGCGAGCCATCGAGGGATTGGGTATAATCGAAGAGACCTGCCTGGCGCATAATGGGCGAGTGGCGGAATTGGCAGACGCGCACGGCTTAGGACCGTGTGCCGAAAGGCTTGGAGGTTCGAGTCCTCTCTCGCCCATTTTAGATTCACGTAGAAATCTTTGCTGAATCTATCTTTCCGGGAAAAATTTCAGGTTTCTCTTCGCCATCCGCGTTAAAAGATTGCAGGGTTTATATCGTTCGCCGAGAACTTCGCTTAATTTCTCCAGCCGGTCAACCACATTTTTGATCCCCAGCTCATCTGCATAATGCAGCAGTCCTCCGCGAGAAGCAGGGATGCCTATTAAAACTGAAACGAGATCCATATCTTCCGGCGATTCGATAATTTTTTCTTCCAGGCAGCGCGCGGCTTCGTTTAGCGGAGCGAGCAGAAGGCGCTCGAGTATTTCTTCATTGGAAACGAAACGGGGCATAATATTCATCCGGCGCCGATAGTCAACGATGATTTTATCTATCTCTGGATTAATTTGTTTCTTGTCTCCTTTATTATCATACAGGTAAAAGCCTTTCCCCCCTTTTTTGCCCAGCAGATGATAATCCTCATACATCATTTGCAAAAGCTTCGGAACAATAATTCTTGGCGAATAAGCTTTAGATAAATTTCGGAAGACGTTATAAGCGACGGCAAACCCGACCATATCACACATTTCCAGGGAGAGAATGAAGCCGAATTTATTCATGACCTCTTCTATTTGTTCAATCTTTGCGCCTTCCTGCAAAAGAAAAAAGGATTCTGCTATCATGATAAAAACAATACGCTCCACCAAAAATCCCGGGCGATCTTTTACGATCAAAGGAATTTTATTAAATATGAACTGATCGTTTTTAAATTTTTTGCAAAGATCCACCACAGTCGCAATCGTTTTCGCCGAAGTTTTTTCTCCCGGAGCGACTTCAATCAAAATGGCTAGATCCGGCACCGGGCTGCCGCAAAAATTCATCCCGATAAATCTTTCGGGATGTTTCAGATCCTTCGACAGTTCCGTAATGGTCGGCGAGGTGTGGGTGGTGGCGATAATGGCATCATCCTTCAGCACCTTTTCCAATTCAGCATAAATTTTTTTCTTTACTTCAAGATTCTCCTGAACCGCTTCCACCACAATATCCGCTTTCTCAAACGCCGAATAATCAATTTTTCCCACAAGATGATGCATATGCGCGGTAATTTCAGCGTCTTTTAATCTGTCTACATTCTTGAAATGCGAATAGATTTGTTCAGTTCCTTTGCCGACAGCCCCCCAGCCGGTGTCCTTGAGCCGCGTTGTGATATCCGCAATGGTAAAGCACCAGGCAATCCCCCACCCCCCCGCCCCGATCACCCCCGCGGAAGAGATAACAGCCGGTTTTATTCTTTCCTTTACCCCCGTGGCTTTCATTAGCTTTCGCATGGTCTTCAGTAACTCTAACACATTTTTTGTGGTCTTAAGCGTTATCTGATTTCCCCATTCCCGCGCCTCAACTTCCAAGCCTTCGGCCAGGGGCAGCCCGCAGCTCTTTTCAATTACCTCGAGAACTTTCAATAACGCGGGGAAACTCCCTTTCGTTTTTCCCCAAACCTCCTGACCGGCCAACCTAAAAATAATTGAACCGGCTGGGCTCTTTTCAAGCAGATACTGTATTATTGGTTCTCTCCGGTGGCTCCGGATCTGGTCTTGATCGCTTTTTATGAAAATTGCCCCAACGAAATCTTCTGTTTTATCCAAAATAAATTCCGCGGGAAAACAAGCGTCAACCAATCTTATATTGTACGCCTCTGGTCCGCTTAATGGTTTTCCATCAAGGAGCATTCTCACTGCCGGTTCAATGCCGATTGCGCGGGGGAGACGCTGTGTCCCGCCAAATCCGGGAAAAACAGCAATAGAATCTGGAAAACCAAACAGGGTTTTCGGCTTATCCGAGGCAATGCGATAGGTGCATGCGAGCGCGAGCTCCAGACCGGCCGAAAAACATGCCCCGTCTATAACCGCCACACTGGGAAACGGGAGCGCCTCCAATTTATTTAAAACCTGCTGTCCCCTTCTGGAATATTTTATTCCCTCCTCGGAATCTTTAATTGCGGCGATTTCCCCAATGTCCGGTCCGGCAAGAAAGATGTTTTCTTTCGCGCTTGAAATCACCAGGGCGCGGACATTTGAGTTTTTTCGCAGATCATCAATCAGGGCTCCAAATTCCTGTAAGACCGCGGATGATAGTCTATTGTCATCGTCCGGCAAATCAAAAACAAGATGGGCTATTCCGTTATCATTAATGTTTAATCTGCAAGATTTTTTCAACATATATTTTCCGACCCATTGTAACTTTTGCTTTTATAAATGTCAACCTGTATCTAAAAATTTATTTGAATTCGTAAAAAAGCGGCAAGTGAATATCAAAGGATGGACAACGCAAAGAAGATAAAAGTCACACGCAAACCCAGCAATAGGCTGGATTCAGGAAAGATTTATACCCTGATCTGAAGCAGTTTTTTGCAAAGCCCGGGCCGCCTCCTGCTTGCCCAGTTCTTCATAAGCGTCTCCCGCATCTTCTTTGGATACCTCTGCTACCCATCGCAAAATGTAAGCGGTTCTTTTGGAATCAGGAATTTCATCGTGAAGCGCTTTGGCAGCGTTTATCAGAGAGACAAAGGCATGAGACTTATTTTTTCCGGCAATCTTCCCTATAAACTCAAGCAGTGATTCGATCTGCTCAAGGCTTAAATACCTCGATAAGCTTTTTAAATATGCTAAATTGATATCATGTTTTTGAGTTAGAGCCGTTTCAAGTTTCTGTTCTTTGATTGCTTGAATGGACATTTCCATCACCTCCACATAATATTATCGACAAATACTTTCAAATATTTCACCAAATCTAAACATTAATTATATATGATTTTCAAAAATAGTTCAACTAATCTTAGTTGCGAAGGGTTTTAACGGCTTAGGACCGTGTGCCGAAAGGCTTGGAGGACAGGATAGCATATTCTCGCTGCAGCTTCATCCCGCGTTTGTGCCATTCGTCGGTTAACTCTTCCCTGATCGCGATGCCGCGCATCCGCTTTTCTATCCAGGAATCGGGATAACCCTTCGCTTTATACAAGGCCTTAGTTCTTTTTGTTGCCTCCCTTCTTAATACTATTTTCCAGCAGTTTTCAAGCAAAGAAATCTCGGCCCACCACCTATAATTTCGAGCCGTCATGATATTGATTATACCTTAATTTTGGCCCTAAAACTAAAATTTTGGGCATTTTAGTCCCCGGTATTAAATCCGATCTTCTTGTCCTCTTATCAGGTAAATTCGATTTTCTATTCTTTCTGCCGGTATTTTGAAGCCCCGAATCTTATCCCAAACGATATGTTCCCGTAAAATTCGAATATCATAGCCCCGAATATTTTTCTCGAACCGGCCGAATATTCCCGAATTCGGATCATTTGGGAATAACCTGTTCGGGATAAAATTCGGGTTTTAAAAGGTTCTTGCAATTATCATGTCAGGCCATTTATGCTATAATATCCCCTATGAAAATAATCAAGAAAGAACGGACCGGGAACACGGTCATAATTGATGTTGAGATTGAATATTCAAGTTTTAAAACGGCGGAGGAAAATGCCCTGCTTGAGGCCAGCAAACATGTCAAATTGCCCGGCTTCCGTCCAGGCAAAGCACCAAAAGCAATGATTGAAAAAGCGCTTGATCCCAAAGCAATCGAGGAGCGAGCGGCGCAGGATCTGATCGGTAAAGCTTACCCTCAAATCATCAAGGAAGCTCAAATAGATCCTGTCGATTATCCAAATATCAATATTCAATCTTTAGAAAAGGATAAGCCTTTTGTTTTTACATTGACAGTTGAAGTCTATCCGGAAGTAAAGCTGGGCAAACATAAAGGGCTGAAAGCTGAAAAGAAATCAACCGCTGTAACTGAGGAAGAGACACTAAAAGTATTGGGAAATCTTCAAAACCGCTTTGCCAAAAGGATTGAAGTTGCCGACCGCGGAATAGTGGAAGGCGATTATGTTGATTTAGAGGTTGAAGCCGACGCGGCCGGGGTGGCCATTAAACGCTGGCCAAGAAAGTTGCAGTCCCTCCCTGTCGGCGGCGGATATATCAGCCCTGATTTTGATAAACAAATATCGGGATTGAAGGCCGGCGAAACAAAAGAATTTAAGATCAGCTTCCCCTCCGACTACCTTGTGGCCGAGGTCGCGGGCAAAGAAGTATCCTTCAAAGTAAAAATTGATAAAATTGAAGGCCAGGAGTTCCTTCCCCTGGATGACGAATTTGCAAAATCTGTAAGCCGCTTTGGGACTATGGCTGAACTGAAGGAAGAAATCAAAAAATCATTGGAAATGGAGAAAAAAGAAGAAGCTGAAGCCGATCTTAAAAATAAATTGATCGAAGAAATATTGAAAGACACAACCCTTGAGGTCCCCCATGCCATGATTAACTATGAGACCGAGCTGATGATCGACGAGCTTAAAACATCGCTCGCACGAAGCAACCTGACGCTCGAGGCTTATTTGCATGGGATCAAAAAGAATGAAGATGAACTGAAAGAAGAGCTGAAACCGCCGGCAACCCAGCGCGCCAAAAGTAAGGTCGTCCTAAAAAAGATAGCGGAAGCGGAAAATATCGTGGTAGCGCCGCAAGATATAGATCAGGAAATCCGTCTGATGGCGCAAAGCTCGGATAAATCGGAGGAAGAATATAAAAGAGAGCTTGGAGAAGGAGGTTTGCACTATATAAAAGATTATCTTTTAAGAAGAAAAGCTCTCGACTTTGTTGTCGAGAACGCGCAAATCAAGGAGGAAAAACAATGAACACGAGAGAAAAAGCACAGTTGGTCCCAATGGTCGTGGAGCAAACCGCAAAAGGAGAAAGAGCTTTTGATATCTTCTCCCGCCTTCTAAAAGAAAGGATAATCTTTATCGGGACGCCGATCGATGACGAGATCTCAAATCTGATCATCGCCCAGATGCTTTTCCTTGAATCAGAGGATAGAACAAAAGATATCAATTTCTATATCAATTCCCCCGGCGGGATCGTGACCTCAGGGCTGGCAATCTACGACACGATGCAGTATTTAAAAAGCCCGATCACAACCATCTGCATCGGTCAGGCGGCAAGTTTTGGAGCAGTACTGCTCGCGGCCGGGGATAAGGGAAAAAGATACGCCCTGCCCAACGCGCGCATAATGATCCATCAGCCGCTGGGAGGCGCGCAGGGAGCGGCTACAGACATCGAGATTCAGACCAAGGAAATTATGAGGATAAAAAAATTGCTCAATGAAATTCTGGTAAAACATACCGGACAACCAATAGCAAAGATCGAAAAAGATTCAGATCGCGATTTCTATATGTCCGCCCCGGAAGCAGTGGCTTACGGTTTGATTGATGAAGTGATCACCCAGAAAAAAGGCAAGGAAGAAAAAAAGTCTAAATAATGTCGCCAGAACAAAAACCAGATAAAGAAAGAATAGAAAAGCTGGCTGAATGGAAGGAAGAGCTTCCGGTAATTCCTCTAAGAAATATGGTGGTTTTTCCTCAGATGATCGTTCCCTTGTTCATTGGCCGTTCAAAGTCTATCAAAGCATTAGAAGGCACCATGGAAAAAGAAAAAATGGTCGTCTTTATCACTCAAAAAAGCGAGGAGATCGAGGAGCCGAGCGCAAAAGACCTGTCATCGATCGGGACGCTTGCGGAAATAGTCCAGCTTTTATCCCTGCCGGACGGAACAACTAAAATACTGGTTGAAGGCATCTCCCGCGTCAAGATTGAAAAGATTGTACAAGATGCCCCTTATTTCAGGGCAAGGATCAGCCGCATTGAGGAACCGGAAGGATTAACCGTTGAAGCAGAAATGCTGGTCCGAAATGTTATAAAAAATTTTGAAACCTATGTAAAGCTAAACAAGAGGATACCGCCCGAAACATTAATGTCCATCATCAACGTCGATCAGCCGGGACGGCTCGCAGACCTGATCGCCTCATATCTAACCTTAAAAGTTGAAGAAAAACAGGCAATTTTAGAATCGCTGTCAGTGGAAAAACGATTAAAAAAACTTCTTGACATCATAGAAAAAGAAATCGAGATACTGGAAGTCGAAAAAAAACTCCAGGGCAAGGTCCGCCGCCAGATCGAAAAGGTACAAAAAGAATATTATCTTAAGGAAAAATTGCGCGCCATACAAGAAGAGCTGGGTGAAGAAGTTGAGGAGGAAGAAGGCCAGCCGGAAATCAATGAATATTATAAGAAAATTGAACAGGCCAAATTGCCGCCGGAAGTAAAGGAAAAATGCCAAAAGGAGCTCGACCGGCTAAAAAAGATGCCGTCAATGGTCGCCGAAGCCACCGTCATCCGGACTTATCTTGACTGGCTGATAGAACTTCCCTGGAAGAAAAAAACCAAAGGAAAATTTGATATCAACGAGGTCAAGAAAATATTAAATGAAGATCATTATGGTTTGGAAAAAGTAAAGGAGAGAATCGTAGAATATTTCGCGGTCCTGCAGTTGACCGGAAAGATCGGGAGCACAATTCTATGCCTGGTCGGCCCTCCAGGAGTTGGAAAAACTTCAATCGCTTCGAGCATCGCCCGCGCTATGGGAAGGAAATTCATTCGGGTTTCTCTTGGCGGGATAAGGGATGAGGCAGAGATCCGCGGCCACCGCCGCACTTATGTCGGCGCCCTGCCCGGCAGGATCATTCAAAACATTAACAAGGTTAGCGTTTCAAATCCGGTGTTCTTAATGGACGAAATAGATAAAATGGGAGCAGATTTCCGCGGCGATCCCGCCTCCGCCCTGCTTGAAGTGCTTGACCCGGAGCAAAACAAGGAATTCTCAGACCATTATCTTGAAGTTCCCTTTGACCTGTCCGATGTCTTTTTTATAACCACCGCCAATCAGCAGGATCCGATTCCAAGGCCTCTAAGGGACAGGATGGAAATAATTGAGATGTCCGGCTACACCGAAGAAGAAAAAAGAGAAATAGCCAAGGGCTACCTCATTTCAAAAGAACTTGAAAAACACGGTTTAAAAAAGGATCAGGTTGAATTTGAAGATGAAGCATTAATAACGATAATAAGGGAATACACAAGAGAAGCCGGAGTCAGAAACCTGGAGCGTTCAATCGCAACAATTTTGAGAAAGATTGCTACAGAAATAGTCTCCGCCGGCGAAAAAAAAGAAAACCTGCCTGCCGGCAAGGCAGGAATAAAAGTGGCCAAAGAGCTTCTTGAAAAATATCTTGGCGCTCCGAAATACCGGTTCGGCCTTGCGGAAGAAGCAGATGTGATCGGAGTAGCTACCGGCCTGGCCTGGACAGAGGCTGGAGGAGACACAATCCCTGTGGAAGTGTCTATAATGAAAGGCCGCGGAAACCTGACCATTACCGGACAACTGGGAGATGTAATGCAGGAATCAGCCAAGGCGGCCATGAGTTATGTCCGCTCGAAAGCGGATGAGCTGGGACTGGAAGAGGGCTTCTACCGCAAATATGATGTACATATCCATGTTCCGGAAGGAGCTGTGCCAAAAGACGGCCCTTCTGCCGGCATAACAATCGCTACGGCACTCACTTCCGCGCTCTCGAAAGTTCCGATAAGAAGAGATGTGGCCATGACAGGAGAAATCACACTTCGCGGAAAAGTCCTGCCCATTGGCGGGCTTAAAGAAAAAATCCTGGCGGCGAGACGCGCGGGCATTAAAAATATTATTTTACCATTTGAAAATAAAAAGGATCTCGACGAGATCAAAAAAGAACTTCCCTCTGATCTAAACTTTTTCCTGGTTAAGGAAATGGACGAAGTATTAAAAAATGCATTGGTCAAAATGCCAACAATTACAAAGCCGAAAGAAAGAAAAACTGAAGAAAAAGAACCACCCGCAAAATACATGCCGCCATATGAAGGGCAGATGTTCGCGTAAAAATGGAATACAAGCAGACCTTAAACCTTCCCAAAACCGATTTCCCGATCCGCGCTAATTCAAAAGTGGTGGAAGAAGATTGTTTGAAGTTTTGGGAAGAGAATAAGGTTTATGAGACACTGAAGGACAAAAACAAGGACAAAGACAAATATATTTTGCATGACGGCCCTCCCTACCCCAACGGCGACATCCATCTTGGGCATGCGTTAAATAAAATATTAAAAGATTTTATCGTTAAATACAAAAGTATATCTGGATTTTATTCTCCTTATGTTCCAGGTTGGGACTGCCACGGCCTCCCCATTGAAACACAACTCATAAAAGAACTTGGAGAAAAACGCAAAGATCTTGGAATCTCTGAGTTCAGGAAAAAGTGTCGGGATTACGCCTTAAATTATGTAAATATTCAAAGAGAAGAATTCAAAAAACTCGGCGTCTTTGGCGACTGGGATAATCCTTATTTAACTTTAAATGGAGTCTATGAAGCAAAGATCGTAGAGGTTTTTGGAAAGCTGGCCGAGCGCGGTTATGTCTATCGGGGATTAAAGCCGATCCACTGGTGCCCAAACGATCAAACGGCGCTGGCGGAGGCGGAACTTGAGTACGAAGATGACCGTTCACCTTCGATCTATGTCAAATTCAAGGTAAAAGACAATAAGCAGGCCGTGATCGATAATAATTCACCTTTAGCTTCTATGACCCTGCCTGTATTTTTTGTGATCTGGACAACCACTCCCTGGACTCTCCCCGCCAACGTGGCCATTGCCGTACATTCTAACTATGAATATGTATTTTTAAAAGTTAAAGACGAGATCTATATTATTGCAGAAGGATTGCTTCAGGATTTCGTAAACCGCTTTAAAATAACTGATCACCACATAATCGACAAGACAAGAGGAGTTTATCTTGAAGGCATCGTCTGCAAACATCCTTTTATCGACCGGGATTCGGTTGTGGTGCTTGATGATCTGGTGACCCTCGAACAGGGAACAGGATGCGTGCACATCGCTCCCGGCCACGGGATCGAAGATTATCAGGTTGGCTTAAAATATAAACTGCCCGTGATAATGCCGGTTGATAGTAAAGGATATCTTGATCAAACAACCGGGGAGTTTGCCGGCAAGCGCTATGATGAAGCAAATAAGTTGATCACCGAAAGGATGAAAAACGATGGAACGCTTCTCCATCTTGAATTCATCAAGCACTCGTATCCGCACTGCTGGCGCTGTAAAAATCCCGTGATCTTCCGCGCCACCGAGCAGTGGTTTATCTCCGTTGACCATAACAATTTGAGGGAAAAAGCGCTCGAGGCCATCGGAAAAACTAAATGGTTCCCCGCCTGGGGCGAAAACAGGATAAGAGGAATGGTGGAATCTCGGCCTGACTGGTGCATCTCGCGCCAGAGAACCTGGGGAGTCCCGATCCCCGCCTTTTATTGCGATAAATGCGGAAAGCCGCAGATAACCGGAGTTTTCAATGAAGCGATCCGGAAACTTTTTGCCGCGGAAGGATCAGACGCCTGGTTTGATAAAACCGCAGAAGAGATACTTCCATCTGGAACAAAATGCCCAAACTGCTCAAACCATAATTTTAGAAAAGAGACAGATATCCTTGATGTCTGGTTTGAATCCGGGACTTCGCACGCCGCCGTGCTTGAAACAAATAAAGACCTAAGCTGGCCGGCCGATCTCTACCTTGAAGGCTCCGACCAGCATCGCGGCTGGTTCCAGTCATCGCTTTTGACTTCCATGGGCTATAAGGGACGACCGCCGTTTGACGCTGTCTTAACCCATGGCTTTACGATTGATGACCACGGCAAAAAAATGAGCAAATCGCTGGGCAATGTCATCAATCCACAAGATGTGGTAAAAAAATACGGGGCGGATGTTTTGCGCTTATGGGTGGCTTCAACGGATTTCCGCAACGACATGGCCGCCTCCGACGCCATATTAAAACAGGTGCAGGATGCCTATCTTAAAATAAGAAATACCTGCCGGTTCCTGCTGAGCAATCTTTATGATTATGATCAACCAGTAAAGTATGAGGAGATGCTTGAGGTCGACCGCTTTATTTTATTAAAACTGCACCGGCTGATTGAACGGATAAGAAAAGGATATGATGAATTCGAGTTTCATATCGTCTACCATTCAGTCTATTCTTTCTGCGTCAACGATTTAAGCGCGCTTTATCTTGATTTAAGCAAAGACCGTCTATATTGCGCGGGCAAGAAATCCCTGGAGCGAAGATCCGCCCAAACCGCAATGCATGAGATACTTTCCGCTTTAATCGTCCTTCTGGCTCCAATTCTCTCCTACACTTCTGAGGATATAAATAAATATTTTAAAGGCGGTAAAAGCATCTTTTTTGAAACCATGCCAAAACCTGATAAAAAATGCCTGGATGAGGAGCTTGAATTCAGATGGGATTTAATACTAAAAGCAAGAGAAGAGGTCTTAAAAGCGCTTGAGGAAGCGAGGAACAAAAAAGAAATCGCCGCCTCACTTGAAGCTCAAATAGAAGTTTTCGCTAAAGGAAACCAGCTTAATGTTTTAAAGTTAATTGAAGCCGACCTGCCGATGCTATTTATAGCTTCTTGCGTCAAAGTAACTGAAGGCGAAGGAGCGCCAAAGGTCTCCCATGCTCCAGGAAATAAATGCGAGCGGTGCTGGATGTGGAGTGAATATGTCGGAGAGAGCAAATTCCATCCTACCCTCTGCAAAAGATGCGAGGATGTGATAAAATAACAATATTATGAATAAATTAAAACTCGGGATACCTAAAGGCAGTCTGCAGGAAACAACAATTTATCTTCTAAAAAAGGCAGGATTCAACATCCGCCTGACGGAAAGATCATATTATCCTGAAATAGATGATCCTGATATCGAGTGCATGCTGATCCGCGCACAGGAGATGCCAAGATATGTTGAAAGCCAGGTGCTCGATGTCGGCATTACCGGTATTGACTGGGTCATGGAATCCGGCAAAAAAGTAATAAGATTGGCCGATCTTATTTACGCGAAACAGGGAATGAGAAAAGTGCGCTGGGTGCTGGCAGTGCCTGAAAATTCAAAAATAAAGAAAGTAAAAGACCTGAAAGGCAAGCGCGTTGCGACGGAACTTGTGAATGTTGTAAAGAATTACCTTAAACAATTCAAAGTCACCGCGGAGGTTGAATATTCCTGGGGGGCGACAGAGGCAAAGCCGCCTGAGCTGGCGGACGCGATTGTCGAGCTAACCGAGACCGGCTCATCATTGAGAGCAAACAAACTAAAAATACTGGAAACAGTCCTGGAATCGAATACGGTTGTAATTACTAACAAAACCGCCCTGGCCGATCAAACAAAAAAGCAAAAGATGGAAAATCTTATCATGCTTTTAAAGGGCGCCCTGAATGCTGAAGAAAAAGTTGGCTTAAAGATGAACGTCCCGCGCCAGAGATTAAAGGATATTTTGGCGCTCCTGCCCGCCCTTCAAACCCCAACCATAGCCGAACTTTCGGATTCACGGTTTGTCGATGTCGATACGATAATATCCGAAAAGATTGTCAGAGATTTAATTCCCAAGCTCAAACGAGCCGGCGCGTCCGGGATCGTGGAATATCCGCTGAATAAGGTTATTTACTAAGTTCCAGGATCCTGGCTCGCAGATCTTCAGTAAATGCCTTATAGACATCATAGGCCTGAGTGGTCTTCTTTTTTTCAATATAAGGAGCCGGATCAATTGGCTTTCCATAATAAACGCTTATTTTCCCCGGCCGAAACATCCCCGCCCCGGATGGAATAACCTCATAAGTGCCTTTAATATAAACCGGCACAACCGGGACATTAAGTTCTACGGCAAGAATCCCAACCCCCATCTTAAAAGGCAGAACTTCACCGGTTTCTGAACGGGTGCCTTCAGGCGCAATAAAAATCGGCTCCCCGGCTCGCAACACTCTGGCCGCCGCTCGCAGTGCCGGGAAAAAATCTAATACTGTGTCAATTCGAATAATATTGGACCCAATTTTCAAGAAAAACCGCGCCGTGGGATTATCATAAAAATGCTTGGTTGCCAGCGCGTGAAGCCGATCGCGCAGGCTTGAGGGTAATTTTGCCACAACCGATGGGTAATCAGCCACACTTAGATGATTCGAAGCAATGATGAAAGGAGGATTTTGGGGGACATTTTCAATTCCGGAGGCTTTGATCGGGAAAAATATAACCGAAAGCAGTTTAAACAAAAAGAAAAAAAACGAGCGCAGGATCCGGTGCCAGGAGCGATATTCAGCCAGTGGATCGGCAGTAAGCGGCTTATCTAAATCCAAAAGCCTTCGCCAGTAAGCAGACGTGTCTTCATTCATTTTTTAAATTCAGAAACGATCTTAATAAGATCGGCCAATGTTTTAACGTCTCTCAAGCGCGTTTCAGGAATATCAATTTTATATTTTTTATCAAGCGCGGCAAAGATCTCAACGCCCAAAAGCGAATCGATCCCAAGGTCTGTAAATAAATTAGCGTCCATTTTAAGCTTTTCCTCAGGAATCTTAACGACCTTCGCCACCAGGGATTTTATTTCATCCTCGATCATATGTTCATTTCCTTCCTCACCTGAAACCTCTTTACTTTACGTGTTGTTGTTTTGGGAAGATCCTCGTTTTTTATTATAACATTGGCAATGCGTTTGTATTCGGTCAATTTTTCATTTAGCTTATCAATTTCTTCTTTAATTATCTTCTCCGCCTTATCCTGGGCAATATTTTTCTTCTTAAAATATTCAATATCCGGCACTAAAACCGCCCACACTTCCTCCATACCCCGCCTCACCCCTTCTTTTATTTTAATCCCCAGCACACAGGATTCCTTTACGCCCGGCAATTTATTTAAGAAAAATTCTATTTCATCCGGATAAACATTTACGCCGGAACCTGTAACGATTATATCTTTGATCCGGCCTGTAATATATACATACCCATGCTCATCAATTCGCCCAATGTCGCCGGTGTATAACCATCCATCTTTGATAACCTCTTCAGTTAGGTCGTCCCTCTTATAATACCCTTTCATTATATTTGGACCCTTAGCAATTATTTCGCCTTCAGGAGTCAACTTGAGTTCAACATTTGATAATGGCTTTCCAACTGAACCGATTCGATTGTTCTCTAAAGTGCAGCAGGCCAAAATCGGGGCGGATTCGGTAAGTCCGTATCCTTGTAAAATCGTAATGCCGAAAACTTCAAATCCGCGGATGATTTCGGGGTCGATTGCCGCCCCACCCGAAACCCAGAACCTTATTTTGCCTCCGAGTTTTTTATGAATCATTGAAAACATTTTTCTTCGGATTGGCGCAAAAGGCAAAGCTTTAGAAATCCCGATCAAACCGGAAAATAAAAGCCCGGCCAGCGGGCCTTTTTCCTCTACTTCTCTCAATATCCCCTGGTAAAATAAATTATAGAGCAAAGGCACTCCGCACATAATCGTAACTCCGGTTTCCTGCATATTTGTTAAGAGATTATGTGACTTCAAGCTTTCAGCATAAGTGATTGTACACCCCATGTAAAACGGCCCCAGAAAACCGGCAGTCGCTTCAAAGGTGTGATGGAGGGGAAGAACAGAAAGAAAATTATCCCCCGGCCCAAGCTTAAATAATTTTGCTGTTGTCACAAAATTGGAGACGATGTTTTCATGCGTTAGCATCACGCCCTTAGGCACGCCCGTTGTACCGGAGGTATAAATTATCGCCGCCAGATCGTCCGGCAAAATATTTGCCGCCGGAATTTTTGACGCTTTAAAATTCTCCACCTCTTCCATTAAAATGGATTTTATGGAAAACTTATGCAGTTTAACCAATTCACTCGAGATAATTATTATCTTAGCGCCGCTGTCTGCCAGAAGATTCTCAATTTCTTCGCGCATTAACCTGGCATCGAGCGGAACGCAAACGGCGCCTATGCTTGCCGCCGCCAGATATGATATCCCCCACTCCGGCCGGTTTTCTGATAATATCGCTACTCTATCTTTTGGATTGATGCCGGATTCCATAAGATGCGCGGCTAGATTTGAAGCCAATTCATAAACTTTTTTAAAAGAATATTTTTGATATTGATTGCCGCGTTTTATTTGAAAAGCAGTGAAGTTTTTAAACTTATCGGCGCTTTGCTCAATTAAATCTTTTAAGGTTTTAATTTCGCCCATTTAGGCTAATAGGTCAAAATTTCTGAATAGATTATGCCGAAAATATATTGCGAGACCAGGAAATTTATAAGAAGGATCATGATAATTCCGCTGATTATGACGGAAAACGTAAAGGGCTGTTCCTTATCGTGCGGCGCTTTCATTAATTTTGGCACCCCAAGATACAGGATATAAGAACCGTACAATCCCAGCACCATCAAGATCCTCAAACCGGGGATTATCTGAAATATTCCGGCCAAAAGCGGCGCTGTCGCGGAATAAACGGAAAGCTTCATGGCTGAGAAAATATCCCCATCAACATGGAAATAATTGGCGAGCACAAGGATTAAAAATCCTGTAACCCCAATGCCTAAAAGAGAAAGGAAATAAGCTACCAGCGCGGAAAAGAACGCGTTAACCAAAGAAAGACGGAAATATCCGGCCGGCCCCATTGATAATCCAATGATCCCGTAGCCGATGATGATCGCGATTGGCTGGATAAAGCATAAAATCAAAGGATAGGTGACGAGCATCCTGTTGTTTTTCTCTTCTTTTATAATATCCCATGTCTTTTGAGGATAAAGAATGATTTCTCTCGCGCGATCAAATATCAACATATAATGAATTTTAGCAAAGCTTCCTTGCTTCCGCAACCTCTATTTGCTAAAATCAGATCATGAGAGCCATCTCGTTTTTTGTTCTTTTTATCTTCATTTTTACCACACTGCCGGCGGAAGCGCTTTTTGGGACCCGACCTATGGGAATGGGAGGAGCTTTTACCGCCATCGCTGACGACGCCAATGCCGCTTACTTTAATCCGGCTGGTTTTGCCATAAATCCCGGCGTTGACTTCACCTTTTCAACGCTTTTAAACAACAGGAATCAAAGGATAGGAGATAATATCGCGGCCTTGAAACTCTGCTATGAAATGGAACTCCACCCGTTTGCCTGGGTTTTGGGAGTGGGCATAGTTTCTGTCTTAGCGCTTGATGCAGTCAAGTATCTTTCCGATAAAGGCGTTTTAAAAAAGAACTGGGGAAGGCAAACGGAGAAAGTTGAAAAGGAAGAAGCGGTAAGCGAAAAAGTACTGGAAAAAGGGGAAGAAAAAACGGTGGCCGTTGGTGAGAGGGCAAAAGAAAAAGCCAAAGAAATCGCCAAGGAATCTCTTGAAGCCGCAACCGGAGCGCTGCGATTTGGGATGCGGAAGGCTTATCATTATGACATGCACCACCCGACTTATTGGGATACAAGAGAAGATTATCCTGAATATTCACCTCAAGGTAAAGCCCAGTTTGCCGCTGGGCTAACCTGGGTAACAGACAAAAACGCGGCCTTAAATCAGGACACCAACTGGTACAGTCTTTCGCTGGCTACCGGTTATGAAGAAAGAGTTGCACTGGGAGGAAATGTAAATTTCTATGATATTGGAATTAAGACCTCAACCGGAGGAACCATTAAAGGATACGGCGCGGGCATAGACCTTGGTTTTCTTATCCGTCCGGTAGATGAACTAGCTTTTGGGCTGGCGGCAAAAGAAATTTTAACCTCAGACATAAGATTTGAAAATGGGGCGATATTAAGTTATAAGATGAAAATAAACGCCGGCATAGCCATAAATCCCATGAATATATTAACCATTTCCGCTGATGTCCATAATGTTTTCCGGCAAAATGCAGATCCGCAAACCTATCATTATGGCGCTGAATTCAGGCCCTTCCCCGGCTTAGCGTTGAGAGCCGGCACAGATGACGGAAATAAAACCGCAGGAGCGTCCATTATGATCGGATCAGCAATTATTGACTATGCATACCTTGGAGGCATATATAACCGCACTCAGGTCGCGGGCTTAACCTGGAAATTTTAACCTCACCCCCTAACCCCCTCTCCATCTTCGATAGAGAGGGGGAACATGGAGGTGAGCAACTTAATAAAGTCGGTCCCTCTCCATTTTAATGGAGAGGGGGGGCCATCCCGAGTATTAACGAGGGATGGTGGGTGAGGAATGTATCAATTACTAAAGATACACTTAGATGAAAATAATGCTGAATCCTGGGCAAATCTCTCCCGCCTGCCCTCGCCAACTCGTAAAGAATGGCTTATAAAACATCTAAAAGATATCCTACGAACGCTTGAATCCAGAAAAGCCGCTGCTGATTGGCATATTATCGGCCAGGCCATGATCAATGATAATTTATATAAAGAAGCCGAAGCTTTATATGACATGCTCTTCCACATCATGCAAAGATCGCACGGCGATTTCGGCACTCCAGCATATTTCAGAGGAATAGCCCGTTTTCTGCAGGGACGTTTCAAAGAGGCCTTTGATGATTTTAAAATCTCCCGGCAGCATGACCTGCACATGAGAATACCCAATTCCCCCGCAACCCGCGCCATCACTTACATGGAAGAAACTATTTTTCCCACCAGGGAAATCATCAAGAAAAATCAGGAAAAGTTGATCCGGGACTTAAACGCTCCCCGGCAGGTTGATTATAAAATCGGAGTGAACATATTACGCACTATCCACAAATGGAACTCCGCCTCCCCTCTTTTCTCCCACGGGCTTTCCCAGGGCGGCGGATATTTTTTAACTTTAAGATCGGCACGCGGCGATGTTAAAGGTATCGCGATCGATCCCGGGTATGACTTTTTTGCCATTTTAAGGGATCTGGGGCTTGGAATAGCGGATATCGACGCGATTATCATAACTCACGATCATGACGACCACACCGAATCTGTTGAAGGCATCCTTTCTCTCCTGGCCAAATATAATGACCACAATCAGGAGAAGAAATCCAAAGTACTGGATATTTTTGGTTCAGCCGGCGTTTTGCTCAAATTCCACGGGCTGCTTTCCGCGACCGACCTTTTTGGCAATAGAGAGATAAATTATAAACTGCTTATTCCCGGGAACAAGGTTCATGAGATCGAAGGCGTTTCTCTGATGGAAAAGCATGGTTTCAATTTAATCGTAAAGCCCGCCTATCATACTGAGCGCTGGACGAACCAGGAATCTTCGGTGGGCGTGGTCATTGAAACAAATGTAAAAACCAAAACGGGAGAACAGCTAAACATCGGGATCACAGGCGACACCCGCTACCAGGAAGGCCTGGGAAAAGAATACGCCGATTGCCAGGTTATCCTGTTAAATATCGGGTCAATTGAAAAAGAAGAAGGAAAATTATTGGGCCAGCATTTGGGTATGCTCGGTTGTATTAATCTCCTAAAAGAAGCCAGATTAAATAAACCGGTATTGGCAATTCTTACAGAATTTGGCGAAGAATTTTCAGGCAAAAGGGAAACGATCAGCAAAATTATCGAAAATTGGGCCCAGCCGTTATATAGCGGAAAAGTAAATAAAGAATTAAAAGTGATCCCGGCAGATGTTAATCTGGAAGTTAAATTACATGAACTCTCAATCCGTGAATCAGATACTAATGTATTTTTTCCTTATTCCATGATTGAAGTTGACGAGAAAAAGCCCGAACTTTTAAAATACAAATTCAGCGGATAATTTAATAAAATTTTATGCTAGAATTGTTTATATGCGAATATTAGTCACCGGCGGCGCAGGGTTCATTGGCTCAAATATCGTTGACGCTTACATAGATGCTGGCCACGAAATAGCAATTATCGATAACTTATCTACCGGAAAAATAGAAAACATAAATCCAAAGGCGGTTTTCCATGAGGTTGATCTGCGGGACAAAAAGATACACGCTATCATCTCTGATTTCAAACCGGAGATAATCAATCACACTGCCGCGCAGATAGATGTGCGAAAGTCGGTTGCTGACCCGATCTACAACGCGGAGGTGAACGAGATCGGAACTTTAAACCTTTTAGAAGTCGCAGTTAAAAGCAAGGTTAAAAAAATCATCTTTTCCTCTACCGGCGGCGCGATCTATGGGGAAGTAGAAAAAAGATCAGGTGCTGACGAAAATCATCCGCAGGAGCCAATCTCTCCCTATGCCATTACCAAACGTTCCGTTGAAATGTATCTCCACGCTTACAAGGTTCTTTACGGCCTTACCCATACAATTCTTCGCTACGGGAACGTCTACGGCCCGCGACAGGACCCGCTCGGAGAAGCCGGGGTCATCGCAATCTTCTGCGGAAAAATGCTGAAAGGAGAACCGCCGACCACATATGGCGACGGCAAACAGCTTCGAGATTATGTCTATGTCGGCGATGTGGCGCAGGCAAATCTCATCGCGCTTACTCAAGGAGATAATCAAATATATAATGTAGGGACGGGAAAAGGCGTTTCTGTCAACGATCTATTTGCTCACTTAAAAGACATAATGAAGTTTGAAAAAGATGCCGTCTACGCGCCCCCGCGAAGCGGAGAACTTTTCCGGAGCGTTTTGAATTGCAAAAAGATCAAGAAAGAACTTGGCTGGAAGCCAAAAGTAAATATTAAAAAGGGATTGAAGCTGACTCTTAAGTGGTACCTGCCTGCCGGCAGGCAGGGCAAATGAAGAAAAAGATACTCTATCTCTTCTCTGACACAGGCGGAGGCCACCGCAGCGCGGCGCAGGCGATCATGAAAGCCGTGGGCGGCCGCGCCGAGCAGGAAATGATCGATGTCTTCGCCGAGGGAAGCGGTTTTTTGAATGTTTTTGCCAAACTTTACGCCCCGGTTATTAAATATTCACCAAAAATGTGGGGAATGCTTTATTATTTTCTCGATGATGAGAAAAAACTCGAACGGTTGGAAAAAATATCCCGGCCTTTTATTTTAAGTAAACTGACTAAAATCATTAAAACCAAAAAACCCGATGCCATCGTGTCTGTCCATCCATTAGTTAACCATCTGACGGTTGAAGCCATAAAAAATTCCGGACTTAAAATACCGTTTATCGTGGTGATCACCGATCCGGTAACACTGCACCGCGCATGGATAACGCCAAAAGTTGACCTGTGCGTTGTTGCCACCGATGACGCAAAAAAACTGGCCGTAAAATACGGCATGCCGGTAAAAAAGATCAAAGTCATCGGAATGCCCATCCATCCAAAGTTCGCGTATGGTCCCCGTAAATCAGAGGGACTCGACTCAAAAGTATTCACTGTCCTCTTGATGGGCGGCGGTGAGGGTGCGGGAGGAATGTATGACATTATACAAGAAATTGATAAATCACATCTTAATATCCAGCTGATCGTGATTGCGGGCAGAAACAAGCGGCTTGAGGAAAAATTAAAATCAAAAGCTGACAATTTTTCATTTAAAATTAAAGTTTACGGATTTACCGACAAGGTTTTTGAAATAATGTCAGAATCAGACCTTATTATCACTAAAGCCGGGCCGGGCACCATTGCTGAAGCGCTGGCCATGAACCTGCCGATCATAATTACCTCCTGGCTGCCGGGACAGGAAGAAGGAAATGTAAAATTCGTGGAACAGTCAAAGGTTGGATTTATAACCCGTGATCCCAAAAAAGTTGTCGAGATTATCTCCAAACTTCAAAACACAGCTATGCTCAACGAAATTAAAAAAAATATAATGGAAGCAAGGAAACCGCATGCGGCGCTTGATATCGCTGATAATATTCTTAAGTATTTGTAATCTTTGTCTGGCCAATGAATCTAGATTCAAAGATCTGCCGGACAAACACTGGGCGGAATCTTCTGTTTATGCCCTGGTAAACCTTGGCGTTGTAACCGGATTTCCAGACGGCACCTACCGCGGCTTAAAAAACATGACCCGCTATGAAATGGCCGCCTTCCTTTCCAAATTATCAGAAAAAAGCATAAATTTAGCCGGGATCGAAAAGCTGGTTGCGGAACTTAAAACCGAACTGCAAACTACCAAATATCAGATTGAAAATCCGGAAGATGTAAAAATCAGCACCCAATTTGAAGAG
>Ga0315291_10000401_pt1 | contig 56761 bp, 45 predicted proteins | sample YL17G12_20_MG_FD_203070 | JGI IMG/M metagenome (GOLD analysis project Ga0315291, IMG submission 203070) | Sediment microbial communities from Yellowstone Lake, YNP, Wyoming, USA - YL17G12_20 | ecosystem: Environmental > Aquatic > Freshwater > Lake > Sediment | place: USA: Wyoming | collected... | reverse complement strand
TGAATTAGTGAGGTATAGAAAGCTATTGACGGTAACGAAAGAACGGGTAAAGTCTAAGTCAGAGAAGTATGAAAAAGTTGCGATTTTATAGTTGTCGGTACTGTTGCTATATTAAGTTGGAGCGACATAAACTGCAGTGATAGCATCGGAAGTCTTACTAAATTCGAAGCACTAAACTCGAATTCTGACTGAAGCTTAAAACTTCTTCTTGACAAACGACAAAAAATCAATTAGATAGTAACGAAGTAAATGAAAAATAATCACTTTTCAAGCCGAATAATCGATCCATAAATAATTGATGGATAGGAATTATAAATATATTGAACGGCTCTTTATGAAACAAATGCATTTTTTCATTTTTAATTCTGATTATTTACCGGTAAAGGTAAAATCAGTTGAGAGAAAAGCAAATCCGAAAGAAGGTAATTATCCTGTTTGAACTACTAAAAAAGAATTTAACCGAAATCATTGAAATAGCTAACCAGTACCCTGAGCAATAAAGGATGGATATTGACACCTAAACACCAACCACTTCCGTTTGCCAAAGTAGCCTTTCTGGGTAACTCGCTACCCCGGCAGTGCGGCATCGCAACCTTCACCGGCGACCTTTGCGAGTCGATCGCATTGGCAGCACCGGAGCTCACCTGCCTGGCGGCGGTGATGAACGATAATCCCGAAGGCTATGCTTATCCTGACCGGGTGCGCTTCGAACTCGACCAAAACGAGCTTGCCGACTACCGTCGCTTCGCGGAATTCCTGAACATGGGTCAAGCCGACCTGCTCTGCGTGCAGCACGAATTCGGAATTTACGGCGGCGTCGCAGGCGGCTATCTACTGACCACGCTGCGCCAGCTCCAGATGCCGATCGTCACGACCCTACACACTGTAATCCACGCGCCGGATGAAGACCAGCGCCGGGTCATGAACGAGCTCTGCCGGCTGAGTGACCGGCTGGTGGTCATGAGTGAACGGTCAATCGAGTTCCTGCGCGAGATATACCACGTTCCCGAAGAGAAGATTGATTTGATTCATCACGGCATCCCGGATATGCCTTTCGTCGACCCCAACTTTTACAAGGATAAGTTCAAAGTCGAAGGTCGGGACCTAATCCTGACGTTTGGTCTCCTCTCACCCAATAAGGGAATCGAATATATGATTGATGCCTTGCCCCAAGTCGTGCGCCGGTTTCCCAATGTCGTCTACATCGTGCTCGGTGTCACCCATCCGGCGGTAAGGCGCGACCACGGCGAAGTCTACCGACTGGGTTTGAAGCGCCATGCCCGGGTGCGCGGCGTGGAAGATCATGTCATCTTTCACAACCGTTTCGTTGAATTGTCCGAGCTCTGCGAATACCTGGGTGCTGCCGACATCTATGTGACGCCGTATCTGACTGAGGCTCAGGTCATTTCCGGGACCCTTGCCTATTCATTCGGCACTGGCAAGGCGGTTGTGTCTACGCCTTATTGGTACGCTGAGGAGCTGCTGGCTGACGGTCGGGGTACTCTGGTTGCGTTCCGGGATGGGCGCGCCTTAGCCGAAGCAATCATCGATTTGTTGGAGAATCCGGTGAAGCGTCATGCAATCCGTAAAAATGCCTATGCTTTTGGTCGGCAGATGATTTGGTCCGAAGTTTCCCAGCGTTACCTGGAATCGTTCGCGCGGGCTTATGAGGAACGACGCCGGTCCGGGCGCTTCAACCGACCGCGCCGGACCGAACCGCTGGTTACCGGTTTGCCCGAAATAAATTTTAGTCATCTGGTCAATCTCACCGACGAAACCGGCATTCTGCAGCATACCCGGTACTCGGTGCCCGACCGGTCCCGAGGCTATACCACTGACGATAATGCGCGCGCGCTGATTGTAGCGTTGCACGGGCTGGAAGCCAAACCGGAGGACCTCCAACTGCTGCGGCTTGCCTTTCGCTATTTGTCATTCCTGGACCATGCCTTTGACCGCTCACGCGGCAGATTTCGGAATTTTATGGCTTATGATCGCCGTTGGCTGGAAGAAGTCGGCTCCGAAGATAGCCACGGTCGTGCACTCTGGAGCCTGGGTATTGCAGTTGGTGTGGCACCAGACGATGGACAGGTAGCAGTGGCGCTCGACCTGTTTCATGCCGGCTTGCCGGCGGTCGAGGTGTTCACCAGCCCGCGGGCATGGGCTTTTACCCTAATCGGCATTCATGAGTTTCTCAAACGCTTCCCTGGTGATAGTGTTGCCCGGCGTCTGCGCGAGGTCTTGGGCGGCAAGCTGCTTCAGCTCTACCGTGCCACTGCCAGCGAACCCTGGCCGTGGTTTGAGACCTATATGACCTATGACAATGCCGTGCTCTGCCAAGGGTTGCTGCATACTGGTCAGGGCATCGGTCAACCGGAAATGGTGGACATCAGTCTTAAGACCCTGGAATGGCTGGCTCGGATTCAGACCGTGCCAGAAGGGCACTTCGTTCCAGTCGGGACAAGCGGCTGGCAGCGCGACGGTACTCGCAGCCGGTATGACCAGCAACCAGTAGAGGCTCATTCGATGGTCAGCGCGTGCCTGGCTGCCTATGCCGTGACTCGTGACGAAAAATTGCACAAGGAAGCGCGGCGGGCGTTTGATTGGTTTCTGGGTCGTAACGACCTGGGAATGCCTCTGTACGACTACACTACCGGCGGCTGCTTCGACGGTCTTTCACCCGACGGGGTGAATCTCAACCAGGGCGCCGAATCGACAATCTCGTTTCTGCTCTCCCTATTAGCAATGAGGTCCCGGGAAGCCAAGTTGAAATGATGAAAATGACGTCGCGCGCTGACCAAGCCATGCTTCTACTGCGCCATCCGAGCAATCCGATTCTAACCGCCCACGATTGGCTTCATACCGTTAACGCTGTATTCAACCCCGGTGCGGTTCGGCTGCAAGACGGAACAACGTTACTGCTATGCCGTGTCGAAGACCGGCGCGGCATCTCTAGTCTCTGGGCGGCTCGTTCTCGCAACGGCATTGATAACTGGGTAATCGACTCGGAACCAACGTTTCCCCCTGACCCGGTCAATCATCCGGATGAAATTTGGGGTGTCGAGGACGCACGAATTGTCTGGCTGGACGAACTCCGCAAGTATGCAATTAATTACACTGCTTTCTCTCGTGCCGGACCCGCGGTCGCACTTGCTCTGACCGAAGATTTCGTCCGATTCGAACGGCTGGGAGTTATGATGCCGCCCGAGAACAAGGATGCAGCCCTTCTGCCCTACCGTTTTGACGGCAAGTGGTGGATGATTCACCGACCCCAGAACGGATTAGCCGGAAGCATCTGGCTTGCCGAATCACCTGACTTACACCATTGGGGCAAAAATCGACTGGTCATGACTCCACGCCATGGTGCGTGGTGGGATGCTAACCGTATTGGTCTCGGGTCGCCCCTGATTCGGACTACGCGCGGCTGGCTTATGCTCTACCACGCGAACCGCCCGACCGGTGCGGGCTGCCTCTATCGCATCGGTGCGGCATTACTCGATCTTGAACATCCGGATCGCTGCATAAAACGGGGTGACGAGTGGATTCTTGGCCCCCGGGATGATTATGAACGTCTGGGTGATGTCGGCGACGTTGTCTTCACGTGCGGTCACACAATCGGTGATGATGGCGATGAAATCAATGTCTACTACGGCGGAGCCGACACCTGCATCGCGCTTGCCCAAGGGCGGATTTCCGCAATTCTCGATTGGCTCGATACGCACAGCTCGGTATCTGGAGAACCCGAAGCCGTATCGTAGCCCGGTCTCCATCCTTCTTAGACAAAAGCCTTACAGTCCCAGTTTCAAGATTTCACGAGCAATAACTTCGTACCTATTTCTTCAGGTACTTACCCGGGTTCTGGGTAAAAAGGTTCTTGCAGGCACTGCTGCAGAAATAATAGGTCGTGCCCTGGTACTGATAGGTCGCGGCAGCGGTGCGCTTGTTCACGGTCATCTGGCATACCGGGTCAACTGCCTGGGCAGGCGCAGTCGCGGCGGCAATTCCCTGATTTAACACTTCCTCATTAACTTCCGAAGAGCTCTGTACAACTTTACCGTCACGGTCCAGGAATATTACTGCTGGCGATTCTTCACTCAATCCGAACTTCGCAATCAGTTTGTTGCCTGGGTCAAACAGTACCGGAAAATTCAATTTTAGCTTTTTGGTATGAACCAGCGCTTTGGAGCTCGTATCCAACAAAGCGGCAATAAAGACCATACTGGATTCGGGAACCGCCGCCCTGGTTTTCTTAACCAGTGCCGCCGCCGTATCAAAATTGGAATCGCCGCCCAGGCGAAAGATAAGCGCTGGCTCGCTGCCCACTACCTTTGCCAAGTTGTAAGTATCGCCGCTGACTGTGTTAAAACTGATTTTGTAGGAATTCGGGGTTGAACTGGACCCAATACCCATATGACCCGACCCTTGCTGGCAACTGCCACATTGAGCCAAGCCTAGTTCTACCGCAAATAAAACCATCATTATTAGTGTAGTTGCTAATCCGATTCGTTTCATTAAATCCTCCTCATCAGAACTCAAGACCGTACCCGACAATCTGGGGCCGGCCCGATTCCAGAATTACTTTACCCACTGCCTTCACCGTGCTTCCCACTTTTTGCGGAATGGAAACGTTGGTCGGGTGCATGTTGACATAGATTTCGCCGCTGTTGTCTTTTAACCATACCCAGCCGCCCGAGGGGCACTCGGATGTGATCTTGCCGCTAACTAATACGTCCTTACCCTCGAAATCCGTGGGGTTATCGAGAATTTGCTTGGCGGCGGTTACCGCCATGTCAGTGGGAATTGTCTTGCCATACTTGGCTTTGTTATTTGCTCCGCAGCCGACCAGAACGGCAAGCAAGAGCAAGCCAAGCGCAGCCGCGCTAATTGTAATATATTTCTTCATTTTTTCCTCCTTTTCGGGAAAACAGCCAAACCGGGCAAAATAACCGGGTTAACCCATACCGGGATATCCGGTCGAAAATTGCTCCGCTTCGGAATAGCGTTTCCCGTTTTTTAATCTGCAATATACAGCCTGATTTCAAACTTTGTTCTCTGTTTCTCGGATGACTTTTCCATCGGATAATTCGATGGTCCGGTCGGCTTCTCGTGCCAGTTCCGGGTCATGGGTCGCAATCAGAATACCCAGCCCATCGCGCGTCAGTTCCCGAAAGATGGCAAGAATACCCTCACGCGACTTTCGTTCCAACCGACCAGTTGGCTCATCGGCAAGTAAAATCTTAGGACGGTTGACCAGCGCCCGAGCAATCGCTACTCGTTGCATGTCGCCGCCATCCAATTGTCGCGGCAGAACCTTGCGGGAATCTTCTAAACCGACCCGGTGAATAAGTTCTGCCACCCGACCGTCGTCATTGCGCCGGGCGAAAATCAAAGGTAACCGGATGTTTTCCTCCACGGTCAGGGTCGGTATCAGGTAAAATAGCTGGAAGATGAACCCGATTTGGCACTGGCGAAATTTCACCAATTCTCGTTCTTTCAAACCCGTGACTTCAGTACCGGCTATCCGCAGTGAACCTTTGGTTGCTTGGTCCAGGCATCCAATCTGATTTAAGAGCGTAGTCTTACCCGATCCGCTCCGACCGACCACTGAGATCATTTCCCCACGGCGGAGCTCAAGATTTACCCCGCCCAGGGCATGGATCGTCTCGCTACCGCGTTGATAGGTTCGCCAGAGATCGGTAGCTTGAATCAGAATATTATCGGCAGACATTACCGTCCTCCAGTCGAATAACTCTCTGGAAACGAGGTTCCAAACTAAGGTCATGAGTCGCCACCACTACGGTTAGCTTCTCGGTTCGGTTCAACTCCTGCAATAAATTAAATATTGAATCGCGGGTTTTAGTATCAAGATTGCCGGTTGGTTCGTCGGCACAGAGAAGCTTGGGTGAGTTAACTAGCGCCCGGGCAACTGCAACCCGCTGCATTTCGCCGCCCGAAAGCTCACTCGGGCGATGGGTCACCCGGTGACTCAAACCGACCCGGTCAAGTAGAACCTTTGCCTTCGGCTCAAGGTTATGCCCGGTCCAGAGTGACGGAAGCATAACATTCTCCAAAGCAGTAAGGGTAGCGATTAGGTAGAAATCCTGGAACACAAACCCAACATTCTCGCGTCGCAGCCGGTCAAGGCTAATACCCCGACGCGTAACATCATGACCTAATACTGTCAACTTCCCTTCGGTTGGCTTATCCATCAGACCAATCAGGTTCAAAAGCGTAGTTTTACCCGCACCGGCTTTGCCGGTCACGCCCAGAAAGTCACCAACCGCAATGCTGAAATCAATCCCCCTCACGGCACAGATAGTCTCTGTCCCGCGCTGATACCGGCGGACCAGTTTCTCGGCTTCTACAATCGCACCGTTCATCATTTATTACTCCGTTTTGATTGCTTCGACCGGCTTCACACTCGAAGCGCGCAGCGCCGGATAGAATCCTGCAACCAGGCCTAATAATAGGGACAGAACGGTACAGCCCACAAGTGTAAGCGGAGAAATACCAATCAAAGAACCTTTGGGGGCGAATGGTATCATACTTCGTATCACCGCCTCGACCAGCCGGGACGAGGCAACCGCAATGACAACACCTACCACCCCACCCGCCAAGGTGGTCAATATTGTCTCAGCCCAAACTAATTTGAACACATCACTTGCCGAGGCACCCATCGCCTTCATCATTCCGATTTCCCTGGTACGTTCAAACACCGCCATCAGCACCGTGTTGAGTACGCCCATGCCACCAATCAGGATTGCGATTATTACAATCGCCGAGACAAAAACCCGGGTGCTTGCCATCAACTGGCTAATGGTGCTAAGCAGTTCGGAGAGCGGGAACACGTTCATGTCAACCTCGGATGCCCGAAGCGACGCAACTAAATCATCAGTTTGGTCAATCTGTTTGGCTTTAATCAGAATCACTACCAGCTTGTCCTTCAAATCAAACAACCCTTGTAAAGTCTGGCGCGGCAGAAAAATAAATCCATCGTCTTGGGTATTGGTCCGATTTACCACCCCGGAAACCACCAGATGGTTTTCCTTACCCGGAATCGAAAACTCACTTCCCGGCTTGAGACCGAGTTCTTGCGCCACGGTTGAACCCAGAATCACCGTGGAATCCGAATTAAACCATTCGCCGGTAATCTTCCAAGCCGGACGCAACTTCATATAGTCTTGGTCAATGCCGAGAAAAATCATGTTTCTACCACCCGTCGTTGTTATCGCATCCATTATTACGCCAGCCGCCTCGGCTACGCCTGGATTCGCCTTGACCTTTTCAAGTAGCCCCTCGTCCATGTAGCGGGGCCATTTGCCACCGTGTAGGGCAATTGTCGCCGCTTCATACGGGCATCCCTTGGGCACAACCATCACCTGGGCGCCCATTGCGCCCAGTTCATCCTTAAGGTGAGTTTGGTAGCCCTGCTGAAACTCAAACAGCGAATAAAGCACGGCAATCGCAATCGCAAGACCCAGCACCGTCAATATCGAGCGGGTCCGACGCCGAATCATATTCTTGAAACCAAGCACAAACCAAATCATTTTCAATCTCCAGTTAATCGTTCAAAGTTCATTATCCACAGTTGACTTGAAAGGATTTTCCATAATCGGCATTCGGCAATTTGCATCATCATTCACTCCTCAGTGCTTCAATCGGCTTCGCTTGGGCTGCTCGTATCGCCGGGTAGAAACCAGCTACCACGCCAATTCCTAAAACGAATACTAATACCAGCCCAAAAATATGCGGGTCAAGCGTCACTACGCTGCCCTTTGGTGCCATGGGTAGAAAACGCTTAATGATACCTTCAATCGCTCGGGACCCGAATATTGCAACGACTAACCCACCCGCACCACCAATCAGGCTCAAAATCAATGTTTCCAGCCAGATTAAGCAAAAGATATGTAATTTTCCTGCCCCGGTTGCCCGCATCACGCCAATCTCCTTGGTCCGTTCAAAGACCGACATCAATACTGTATTCAGTACGCCCAGCGCCGAGATTACGATAACAATTAGCACAATCGAAAGTAGTAGCGCCTTGGCTGAACCCATCAGGTTCATCATCGTACCCAGCAACTCACCCATGGTGATTACCTCAGCACCCTTGATATTTGCCAGCTTAACTGCCACCACCGGTGCATCTTCTGGATTCTTCAGACGAATCAAGATTGATGTCAATTTGTCCGGCTGATTGAACATCTTTTGAGCCGTCGCCAGCGGAACGTAGAAGAAACCGTCGTCCTCGGTTCCGGTCGGGCTCAGTTCACCTACTACATCGAATGTCGCATCTTTTTCCGGAACATAAATCTGGTCCCCGACATGCGACTGTTCAATCAGCGATACATCGTAACCCAGAAACATCTCGTTTGGTTGCTCTGGGAACTTGCCTTTTAGCTTCCACCAGTTTTTCAGTTTAAGGATGGTGGAATCCACTCCTAAGTAGATGTCAGTCCTTCCCTCTTCGGGTCGTACAATACCATTCATAAAGGTTGGCACCGCAATCTCAATCTGAGGAATAGCCGCAACGTCGTTCAGTACTGAGGCTGGTAGGAAGCTCGTTATCTTACCGCCCTTCAGGATCAACGATGCAGCTTCGTAGGGACAGCCCACCGGCACTACCATCATGTGAACACCCATACCCTGGAGCTGGGTCTTGAGGCTCTTGTCATAGCCTTGGTTGAACGACAGCAGGGTAAATAACACTGCCACCGCTACGACCACGCTGACCAGGGTCAAGCCAGTCCGCACTTTATGAGCAAAAAGATTCTTCAAGGCGAAACGGGCAAAGTTCATGGCGTAAACCCTAAGCTCAAGACCAAAACACTAAACCGAGTCAAAAATTCAAACCGGAGTTCGTTATTATTTGTCATTATAGTTAATTAACCTACTTATTTTCTTTTTCCTTAATTTCGGCACGCTTAAGTCCATAAAAATCGTCATACACAATCAGCAACTTGCGCACGGCGTTAGCTACCGCCTGCGAAGATTTTACCGCATCGTTGCGGGCGGGCTTCAAATCCTCACCAATGGTGAAATTATCCATAGCGGTCATTCCTTTGAACTGACCGAGGAACTTAAGACTACGCAGAGCCGCCTTTGCTTTTTCGCGGTCACGCTGGATACTTACTCGCTTGACGATGGCACCGCTACCGGTATCAATCACCGCCACTACAACTTCAATCACGCCGAATTGTCCTTTGCCGGCATGGGTCATCACGGTGCCGATTTGGTTCTCCCCCTTGTACACCGGGAAGAATTTGAACTGCGTTTCATCGGGGTCCAGGGAATAACCAAGTTGTTGCTCGATCCGCTGACGTTGTACGTCGGTGACGTCCTGGAAAACGGTCTTGTAACTGTCCGCTTTGTAAATTTCCGCAATATCCTCGTCCGGAGACCGCCAGACACACAAAGATGCCAGCGCGATTCCAGTTAGGAAAAGTAACCCAAAAAGGCTAAAAACGAAACGTAAGCTGTGTCGTAACATTCCAAAACCTCTCTTTCATATTTTCTGTCTTAATCCAATCCTGCTGGAAGATAACCTGTAGATCAAGTGAGGTTAAGTTCGGCGGATAAAAGACGAAGCCAGCATCGGCACTCCGGTAGGAACCTTGTTCGGTGACGTGATAACCATCGTACTTGACTAGAGCCTCCAGCCAGCTCATGAACGCATAACGCCCCTCGGCATAGTAACCATAAACCAGTGGACCGGAGAGCACCGAATCTTTTCCTAAAACACCTTCAATCCGAATTGTCGCCGGACCCCAGTCGGTTGTGTTGTCGAGAGCGGCACGGTACTTCATGCGATAAAAATGAGGACCATCCATCATTTGCATTATGCTATCTAAGCGCCAATAGGGCAGTTCACCAGCCAAACCGCTCAAACCCAGCGTGAGCTCAGCATCACCCAGCAGGAATTTGGGCGCGACGCGTCCAGTTACAACCTTATTCTGGTTATTATCCAACGCATAGGGTCCGTTGCCATTAGACATCCAGAACGCATACTGAGTCTTGCCAATCTGACCCTGGAATCCCACGCCCGGGTCAATGCGCAATCCCAGAGTACGGCTATAAGTGGTTTGCACAATCTGGGTATGAGTATCATAGTCGGCGAGTAAACCGAAAGGTATAACTGCCTGACCGATACGAATCGTCGGCAGTCTCAACCCAAGCGGAAGAAGTACGTAAGCCTGTCCAAAATGGAATCCCATCGTCCAATCTTGCATTGAAATCGGTGCCCAGAGCTGAAAGAGTCCGGTCGCGATGTCGCGGGTTTTACCGGTAATCCGGGCGGTAATATCAGCTTCAGCTCCCATCAAATTGAAGGAACTGCCCTCCTTGTCGAACTTTAGCTGTGGAAACACACCACCGTTGATATCCACTTTCGTCGCAGCCCAGCCGCTGCTAACCAAGACCGCTAAAGAAAGAAGTAGCAAGGTCAAGCCAAGATATACCGAATCGGTTCTTTTAGTTATCTTACTCATTTTAGACTATTTCCTCACAACTAATCATACCAAATGTTGCAGATTTCATTACTATCCTCCTAATTTCATATAGATCAAAACTAATTAAATTTTCAATAATTTTATAATTTTTATCCTTTGATTCAACCATAAATGTAGATTTTAGTATACCGACACCAATTTGCTTCATTAATATAATGACGTAGATAGGCTCTGAAAGTTACAGACAAACGGATTTGATTTAATCGCTCCGGCTGGTTTGCCCGTAAATTTCTTGATAAATATTTAATTGTTGGTTATTGCCGCCGCCAGTAAATTAAATATTAATGTTAAAGGCAAAAATACTTCCTGCCTCGACAATTTTTTCGTCTTATTCTGAATAGCCACGGCAATGAACCACAATATTGACGGTAACTCATTATGCCGATCTGGCAAAGGAATTTTCCGACGGAATAGTCCGAATCGAAGACGGTAAAATAATAGCCGCCTAGCCCACCAACAAAAATTTTTAATTTAAAACTTAGGTGCTAATTTTTAACGATTTAGGGCGACGGTGGGTGGTGAAATTCTATTGCTAAGATGGACTCTTATTTTAGAATCTCTCCGTCGCCCTTATTATTCTGACGTAAAAAAAGTCAAAAGGTTACGTAACTTTAACGATCAGGGGTTTTAAAAGCCCTTATTTCCAATCAACACATTTATACAAAAATGATGGATTAGAGGTGTAACCTCTATTTGATTCTGGGTTTAATCTTTGTTGAATGTGATTGTGACGCTCTTCACATAAACTGATTGCCTGGTTAATTATTACCGAATCAGAGCAACCACATTGGCAAATTTCTTCCAAGACTGTTCTTTGATACTGAGTTACCGAATCAATCTTTTCAACAAATTTTTTTGCTTCTTCGATTCGCTCCAAATCGGTATGTTTTAAAGCAAAAATCGCTTCATTGAGCATTGCACTTATTAATCTTCGATCAAGCCGGTTGTGACGTTTATGTGACCAGGCTAATTCCTGGGTCCGTTTATTGGAAAAAGCCAGGCGCCGGTGGACTTTTCCTTCATCGTTAAAAGTGAGAAAGTATTGAACTTTTTCCGAGGTAACTTTTACCGGATAGAGTAAATCACCCGGGATAGTTCTACTGCTTAAAGCGATACTCGACCAACCAAATAATACAACTAATAAAACAACCGCCGCTATCCGAACCACCGCCGGTCGATAAGAAAACACCCCGGCTAAGGAAAATCTTCTTTGGCTTTGCTGCGTTTCGGTCCAAAGCTGTCTAACCTTAGGCAGGACGGCATCCAATGATTCGGGGCTAGGTTCTGGTTTGTGTAACCCTTTAATTTCTAAAGCAATCCTTAATAATGGTTCTAATTCCGCGGCAAATTCGGGATAATCTTTTAAACAATCCTCAATACTTTTACCTTTTTCAATCTCAGTTAACGTTAAATCTAATAAATCATCAATATTTCGTGACATATCCTTCCTTTCGAAAATAATCCCTTAGTATTTTTAATGCACGAAATTGTAGTACCTTAATCGCGCCCACCGTTTTACCCATAATTTTTGCGACCTCTTCATTATTATAGTCTTGGATAAATCGTAAGGTGAGTACATCAGCCTGTTCCTGCGTTAAATGAGATAATACCTCTTTCATTCGATTCTCCGTAAACACCGGTTTGCTTGGTTCCGGGGCTGGTATATCATACTGAATTTCCTCAAGACTTATACTCGGTCGTCGCGCCCGTTTGCGATAAAAATCAATGATGGAATTATTAGCGATGCGATAAATCCAGGCGAGAAAATTACCTTTTTGGGATTTTAATGACCTGACAATTTTCAATAATACCTCACTGGTTAAATCCTCGGCGTCCTCGCGCTGTTTAACCCGATAATAGGTATAACCGAAGATTTTACCATAAACGTATTTACTAAGTTTGGAAAGGGCATCGTCGTGACTATTTTTCGCGTCTTCGACCAATCGCGCCAATTCATCCAAATTGACTTCATTACTTATAAATGACGAATTAGCCTTCATAAAAGTTACGCCAAATATAACGTATATTATTAAAATGTCAATCTTTAGATTAAAGCAAATTCGTTCCAAGCTTGCATTGACGAGAAAAAACCTTTCGGTATAATTAAAACATGAAAAATAAACAAATAAAGGTATCGTTTTGTCTATTTTTTACTTTTTTCTTTCTATTCTCATATGGAATAGCCGAAGAGAATAAAATAGTTACGAACGACAAACTACTGAATGGTGATTTTGAGCAAGAGTTAAAGGTCGGCTGGCAAGCTTCGAGTAAAGACTATGCCGGCTCAAGTGAAATCAACCGTGATAAAATGCAAAAGAATAATATTGCCCACCTACTAAAAGATTGGGGCGGCTATGCTGAATTGTCTCAAATCATAAACCTTGGTAACTTAAACCAGAGCCTCTCAGTTCGACTCAATCTCAATTCAACTTCCAACCGTGAAGGTTACACTGCCACCTCTGCTTTTATTCTTAGTTTTCTGGATAAAGAAAATAAAGTTTTAGCCGAAACACGAATTGCCTACAGCACGGACAAATTAGTTAATAGTCCTATCTTATACAACTATCCAATGGAACCCGCCGAATGGAAAACTCATACCTTAAATCTTAAAGACGAGTTTACCAAACACTTTCCCAAGGTTGATGTAAACAAAATAAAAAAACTCAAAATCGCCATGTATGCCTACAATAATGAAACGAGTGGATGCTGAGGATTGCAACAAGAAGCCGAGGTCTCGGCGGATGATATAAAACTGGTGACCCTAAAGAGTAAAACCGTAAAATAAAAAATGATAATAAAATCGCTTTCTCATCGAATCGTAAAATTTCTTAAACCCAACTTGTTTATAGTGGGTTTAGGGTCTTTAATCTGGCTTTTGATTCGTAGCGGGACAAAACCATCGAGAATAACCTATCCCTGCCAAAAGGTCGCCGCTAACAATAGCATTCTCTTTTTGGGTAGCCTTGCTCTCCCCTATGCTATTCGAAAAATCAAACCAATCCGATTAAAAATCAGCAGGCGATACATTGGTTTATTACTCCTATCCACTATACTAATAATTTTTATGATTAAATTGATATTCAAGGAAAAGAATCATTATCTTGTTCCTTCCAATTTTGCCGCTTTGTCCTTAGCCGAAAAAATATCTTCCGACAGCAATCCTTCTTCGGTTTTCATTGTTAGGGACTTTCCTAATCCTTCGGGTGTTTATCATACTGGTCTTGATTCGCTGTTCTCCTTGATGGCGCAACGCGGTACTTATTTCTACAAATCAACCAAACCTCTACCCTGGTGTGATAGTTCAGGAATGATTGGTAAAGATGATGTTGTCTTAATAAAAGTCAATGCCGAATGGCCCGAAAGGGGAATGACTAATACCGACCTGTTAAAAGGGCTGATCGGCAGAATCGTGACCCATCCCGATACTTTTGTTGGTGAAGTCTGTCTGGTAGAAAACGGACAATGGCGATTCAGTTGGACTTATCCATTAAATAATGCGGAAGATTCGTCTCAGAGCATGCAAGTGGTTATGGACTATTTTGCTAATCAGGGTTATCTAGTTAGCGGGTATAACTGGACCGCCATCGGTTATGGCGGAAATAACCATTGGGTTGTTGAGTACGAACAAGGTGATACTAATCATGGTTATGTCAGGGAAGATTCATCCGGTATGACCTATGCGAAATTTAAAACCGTTTATGGAACAAGAATTTCAACTCGTCTCGGCATCTGGAATGGCACGACCTATGATAACGTTCATTTTAAATTCATCAATGTGCCGGTGCTCAAATCTCACTCTCTTATGGGTGTAACCGCATCCATTAAACATTATATAGGATTTTTGTCTTATGCCGCAATCGGTAGCGGCACAATGCATACCCGAATTGTCAACAATGGACTTTTAGGGGTAGAAATGGGAAAAGCCCGTTTTCCGGACTTGAATATTATTGACGCTACCTGGGTGAGTGCGGAAATTACGACTGGTCCCGGTGCACCGAACAACCTTTGCACCCGACTCAATACGGTTTTAGCCAGTAAAGACCCGGTTGCCTTAGATTACATTGCCGGCGGAAGAATTTTGAAGCCAATAAGCTGGTGGCAAGGACATGCTTGGCTTAACAATTATGGCAGGCATGACCCGGATAACTTGAACACGGAAAATCCCGGAAGCGGACACAACTATTCGGATAGTACCCCCTGTTCCGGGTTCCCTTACAATGCCTTCCATCAATATTTGGTTTCTACTTACAATCAACTACAGCAAAGGGGTCATCAAGTAACGATGGACACCAACCAAATGAATATCTATTTGTTTCAATTTCCTGGTGTCGAAGTAAAAGAAAAAAACAAATCGCAAAATTCCGACGATCTAAACCAATTAGAAATTGAACCCAACCCTTTCTCTTCGCAAACGACAATCCGTATTACGGGAAACCTAATCGTACCATTCGATATCAAAATTTTCGATAACAAAGGCACCTTAGTAAAAAGCATCAAATTAATCAATAAATCGAAAGACATCTTTATTACTCAATGGGATGGAACCGATTCTTTTGGCAAAAAATTACCGAACGGAACTTATCTTGTCCGTCTTGAATGCGATAAGGGCAGAATCCAAAAGAAAATAATTCTCAACAAAAATTAAATAACCTATTTAAAAGAAATATATGGGAATATTTGTTGATAGTGCAATAAGCGAAGAAATCAAAAAACTGAATGATTTGGGTCTTATTATAGGTATTACGACCAACCCGAAACTTCTTGCTCCGATAAGAAGGTCTTGGAAAGAAGTTATCAAAGAGCTGTGCAAAATTTCTCCAGGTCTTGTCTTCTATCAATTGACCAAAGACAATCTTTCTGAAATGGAAAAAGAAGCAAGAGAATTTTTCGAAATCTCCCCTAAAAAGATTGCCCTAAAGATACCAGCAAGGACCGAATATCTTACTTTAGTTAAGAAATTGGGCAACGAAATTCCGTGTGCCATAACCGCAATCTTCAGTGATTATCAAACTTACCTGGCTTGTGAAATCGGCGCAAAATATTTAATCCCTTATGTCAACCGCGCGTCACGCTTGCAGGGCGATGGTATACAACTTGTCGGTAAGATGAGAGATGTGGTAGAAAGTTTAAGCAGTGATTCCGAAATCCTTGCCGCCAGTATAAAGACGGCAGAAGAGGCAGTAAATTGTATACTGGCTGGCGCCCATCATTTAAGCATGCCTTTTGATACAATTATGTCATTAGGCAATCACCCGCTTTCCGAAGACGCCATAAAAGAGTTCGCTAAATTCATTCCAAAGTAACAAGAATTAACCACTGAAAATACCGAGAAGCAGAGAGAAATTAACCACAGAGGACACAGAAGTCACTGAAAAAGAATGAATTTTAACTGCTGAAACCACAGAGCACACAGAAAACACAGAAAAATTTTACCGCGGATGCACACGGATGGACGCAGATTAGAATAAAATTTAACCACAGATTACCACAGATGACACAGAGAGCACAGAGACAAAATCCATGGCATTAAAAAACATTAGTTATAACTAATGTTTAAATCGACCTAAAATTTCTTCTTAGTATTACAAATCAGAGACTTACGGTAAGTAATAACGAAAAAGCTAACTATCGTAGAATCAAGTTTATATCTTAATCATTAATATAAATTTGCTCTCAAAAGAGGACATTAAAATTATTAATATTTATCCGATTAAACCTTAATTTTATTAACCCCTTGTCTAACTCATTGATTTTACTGCCGAAATGTTATATTGACAAGCCGTTAGGGGTAGCCCCACCCTAGCCCCTATACGGTATAGGGAACGGCTTAGGGGGTAGCCCTCCGGGCTAGCCCGGTCGGTAGCTTATGGGCTAGCTTAGGAAGCAGGTTTAGGAGTTGGCTAATGGGTAGCATAAGGGGTAGGTTAGGTGGTAGCATAGGGAATTGGCTAAGGGGTAGGTTGGGGTATAGGCTAGTGATTAGCCTATGGGGTAGCGTAGGGGGTAGGCTGGGGAATAGGCTACCGACCTTCTTAAAAACTGGGCGGGGATTTCTCCCCGCCCTTATTTAACGGTTAAATCTTCCTTTGTGTCTTCGTGCCTTTGTGGCTATACTATTCCATCTTCACCATCTTCTTCGTTGCTGTGAATTCACCCGCTTCGAGACGATAGAAATAGACACCTTTAGGTACTTTCTTACCTTGCTCATCAGTGCCGTTCCAATTTTCCGAATATAATCCCGGTTTAGCGTTTTCGTTCACCATAGTCTTGATTAATTTTCCTGACGCATCATAGATTGAGAGTGAAACTTTGGTTTCAGCCGGTAGCGAATAGCGGATTGCGGTTTGTGACTTGAACGGATTCGGTTGATTAGGCATTAATGCAAATCGCCTCGGTAGTTCGGTCTGATTACCAGCAACTCCTTCATCTAAAGCGTTCGTTATTATTTGCTCCTCGTTAAGCACTATCGAGTGAATTTTAATTATTTCTTCCTGCTCTGATACTGCATCGTCTTTAATTTGATAATATAGTCTTGCCAACTCTAAATTGCCTTTCAATTCTTTCGTTCCTGCTAAACCAATTCTGACGATACCTTTCACATTGGTCCAAGCGATAAAATAATCTCTGGTATGCTCGCTGGGCGCTACATTCTCAATCGTCATCACGTCGGGATTGTAAGTTAGAATAATATCAGCTGAAACTACATCGTTACAATTTTTGACTGTGACCGGAAAGATGTTGCTTCTTGTATTCTTAACAACTTGCTTTTCATCCTTAACTTCGGTCAAGGCATCACTCTCAATTCCTTCACTTTTAGGAAGATTCCCGCCGTAATTGATGAAGTTATTATCGGCGCTTGCGAAAATTTCCGAAGGAACAAAATCAACACTAGCAGGTCGCCAATTGCGACTCGGGTCGCCATATAGAATTGCCAAATAGCTCTGGTCTATCTGGTCGTATTGGATTCGTGGATAGAATGAACTTATCGGACGGAATGCCCAATCGCCTACCGGGAAATGCTGAATTATACCAACCGTGTAGCGCAGTATTAAAGCTGCATCATAAGAAGAGATTATTCCGTTACCACTCACATCGGCGGCTATTTTTTGCAGAGAATCGAGAATAATAATTCCGGCAACATGCTTTAGAACCAATGCTGCATCGTAAGAAGTAACCGATGTTTGTCTTTGGGTATTGAACTTTTGAGGTGTTACATTGTAATTGAGCGTGCAGGGTAAATTAGCGAACTTGTAATAGCCAACACTATTAGAAAATGTGGAATCAATCCTGGCACCGGTGAGTTTGAGTTTAGTATTTCCAACCGTAACGGTATCACTATAGTATATAACTTCACCTGAAATTTCGAACTGGTAGGCTTCTCGAACCAATCCATCTTCAATACTCGCAGGGACAGTATAATCATTGAATTTCATTTCGACAAAATGAATCGGTGTGCTATCACCTGGCGAATCCGAACTTAACATCTCAAATTTGACTTTTACCAAGGGACCTTTACCACTTAAAGGAGTTGTTCCTGCCATTGCAATTACAAGTTGCCCGGGTGTTGCATTGTATTCTATTTGCCAACCGCTTGGCACGACATTTCCCAGTTCGACAGATTCTGCAACAACCATTATCGAATTAAAGGTTAGAGTTATATCGGCTGAGATAATGTCCAAACCAGTAACATCGGAAAGTTTAATTGCCATACCGAAATTTGCACTGGGCATTACTCCGATTCTTGGCATACTGACTATCGCTGGAAAACTTGGACGACTGCCTAACCAGGGGTCAAAATCAACATAATCACTCACCTTATTTCCTCGACCACTGGGATTAGTTGATGGATGGTAGGGTCCGGTCGAATCGCCCCACCAGTTGTATTCAGCATTCACAATTATGGAAGTAGTGACATTCTGCACTCCGTAGCTTGTATTCCCCATAATCGAATTCTGCCGAATAGTCGGATTAGAACCGGTGCAATAGATTCCAGTTGGATTTTGGGTTATTGTATTTTCACGAATCGAGGCATTGGAATTTTCCAAGTATATCCCATAGTTGCTACTCTTGTGGATTAGATTGTTTATGATTGTCGGATTAGCCGCACTATTGCCCCAATCACACATTACATCACCAAGGTTACCACTACCACCATATTTCAAAACACAATATTTCATCACGCTGTTGTTGCTACCAGAATTGTAAAATCGGACTTTTGCCCAATCCCCAAGCGCTGGTGTTGTTATCAAGCTGTCACCATTCGTATCACCTCCATAACTATCGTCTTTAAAAGAAGTAAAGATGATGCTATCAGTTACTGTTCCGTTCGCATTCAAAGTACCCTCAGTTCCAAATTCAATGCCGGGCAGTAGCTTTATGATTATTCCTGGGTCAAGATTTGCAGTAGAACCAGAATTAATCCAGAAATTACCATTTATCACATAGGGATACCCAGGGTCATGCCAGGTAAAGCTACCTCTATTACCTCCAGCTACGCCGACTCCCTGAAATTTGTTATTTTTAAAAATGTTTGTACTGGGGTAATAATTAGGAGAGCAGGTCCCTTCCAGATAAATTGGGAAACCCGAAGCAGCCGAAGTATTATTAGAAATAAGATTGTTACCAATGATCGGGCTTGAATTCTCAATGTATATCCCATAATTACTGCTCTTTGAGACAAGACAATTTTGTATCGTTGGATTAGCACTGCCATTATATTCATCACACCTAATAGCTCCATCACCCGCGCTACCACCATATAGCACCACGCAATACTTCATTACGCTACTATTGCAACTTGGTGAATAAAACCTTATTTTGTTCCAATCCCCCGGTGCCGGGGTTGTGATTGTACTATCCCCATTGGTATCTCCACCATAGCTATCGTCTTTGATCGAGGTGAAAATTATACTATCGGTTGGGGTCCCTATCGCATTCAGAACTCCATCTGCTACAATCTCTTGACCAGCATAAACCTTAATTATCAAGCCGGTATCGAGATTTGCCGTTGCTCCTTCATTTATTGTCATACTGGCAGTTATCACATAAGGATAACCATGATTATGCCAAGTGAAACTGCCTTTGCCTCCGCCGTTAACTCCTACTCCTTTAAACTTGTTATTCAGGAAGATATTAAAACTGGGGTAATAATTAGGAGAGCAGGTCCCTTCCAGATAAATTGGGAAACCCGAAGCAGCCGAAGTATTATTAGAAATAAGATTGTTACCAATGATCGGGCTTGAATTCTCAATGTATATCCCATAATTACTGCTCTTTGAGACAAGACAATTTTGTATCGTTGGATTAGCACTGCCATTATATTCATCACACCTAATAGCTCCATCACCCGCGCTACCACCATATAGCACCACGCAATACTTCATTACGCTACTATTGCAACTTGGTGAATAAAACCTTATTTTGTTCCAATCCCCCGGTGCCGGGGTTGTGATTGTACTATCCCCATTGGTATCTCCACCATAGCTATCGTCTTTGATCGAGGTGAAAATTATACTATCGGTTGGGGTCCCTATCGCATTCAGAACTCCATCTGCTACAATCTCTTGACCAGCATAAACCTTAATTATCAAACCGGGAACAAGTGTTGCCGTCGCACCTTCATTTATTGTCATATTGCTTGTTATCACATACGGATAGCCCGGTTGATTCCAGGTAAAACTGTTCATACCACCACCGCCAACTCCAACTCCTTGAAACTTGTTATTCTGAAAAATATTGGGACTGGAGTAAGTTGGAGAGCAGGTGCCAGCAAAATAAATCGGAAAGCCAGCAGTTACTGAAATATTGAAAGAAATTCGGTTATCACCTAGGATTGGATTTGAACCTTCAATATAAACTCCGTAATTGCTACTGCGTGAGATTTGACAGTTCTGAATTGTTGGATTAGCACTACCGATATATTCATCACACATGATATTCCCTGTATTGCCACTACCGCCATATAAGACAACACAGTACCCCATCACGCTATTATTACAGCTTGGACTGTAAAACCTAATTCTGGCCCAATCGCCAGGCGCCGACGTCGTTATTGTGCTATCCCCATTCGTATCACCGCCATAACTGTCATCCTTTATTGAAGTGAAAATGATGCTATCAGTCGGCGTTCCTTGTGCATTCAAAGTTCCATCAACAACGAGTTCAGTACCAGATGTGAATTTGATTATTGAACCTGGTTGAATCGTAAGCGTAACTCCTTGATTAACCGTAACATTACCGTTAACTACATAGATAAAAGAGTTTAACCATGTAGTGTTAGTAGTAATGTTACCGCTAACATAAATAACTCTTTGCATTGATAACCGAGCATAGACCGGTATATTAAAATTAGGAATAGCAACAGGAGGGTCCGTTGAAACTTTGGAAAATTGCCCAACAAATTCCGATGAGAAATAATTTATGGTACCAGAAAGACCATCATTCATATTATCAATACATCGCAGGAAAACCGCTGAGTCGGGTGCAAGCATAGAGTCTTTATCGGTTAAGTCAAAAACCATGTTATTGTTGGGAAAAGACCGGTTTGCCTTTGTGGTCATACTCCAATTTAAGAAATCTTTACTTCCACGGGGAGAAGTTGAAGGACCAAACCCAAAACGAATTCCGACCGTTGTCCGTGCCGAATGAGTAATTCTGGTGCGGGCTTTAATAACTGGATTGTAACCTATCCGGTCGGTCACGTAGTATGCCTCACGATAAGAGAGGCATGGGTCCTTAACTGCTTGGTATGACATCCAAAAGTATCCACCTATAGTTCCCCATCCAGTACCCCAGGAATTTACTAATTTAAATGCCCCAATACCGTCATTAGTGACTCTATTATCGTCATATCCGACAAATGTGACGGCGTGCGCTCCTCTATTAATGCCATATGTATCAGCGATGCAATAAGTGTTATTGAAATCACCAATACTATCAAAATTTGTCCGGGTATGGATGCCAAGCACCGCTGTGAAGCCATTGTTTAGCTGATTTTTAATCAAGTTAAGCCCCGCATCATCACTACAATCAATCCAGCATTCTTCATCCCCTCGATAGGGAATTGCCCAAGAATAAGCTGTTTCCGATGGCCACGAAGTGTAATCATTTTGATTGTAAGCGCAGAGCACCATATTAGCAACACCATTGTCAACGATTGACTTCATTGCATCGTCGTAATAAGCACCGCTGTCTAATCCGCCATTTATCTGATTGTAAATGAATGCAGGGCTAAATTGGTTTGCCGGCAGATTAACATTCCAGCCATGTTCTTTCCACTCAGTGTGAGTTTTATGATAATAGCCAATAGCCCAACCTACACAGGAACCTTGGGTTCCCTGATTTCCTACTGGCGGCATCTGCGAAGAAAGGTCAACCGAAGTTAAAGGAAAGATTCCGGGTTCCAATGGAATAGAAAAAACTTGTGTAAGTTCTGGATTCAATCTTGGGTCGCTATACAGCAAACCTGTCCGATGTAGTCCTTCAGCGGCTATCCCGAATTGAATAATTAGGAGTAAAGACAATATCTTATAAATTTTCATCATATCCTCCTTCAAGCCTTTTGGCTTGATTTTGTTGTGCGGGTGTTCTTAGACACACCCCAAAAAACCTAAATCTGTAATCCAAGTTAACAGGTTACAGTCCAAATTAACTATTTTCGTTTTCATTTGCTAACTTGCCCACTAAGTTGGGTTGGTGCCAGCATCCCGTACAGAGAAAGGCTGAGCAGCCAGTTTGTAGTCGAAATAGCACCCATATCGTCAATAAAGAGTGTCAGTTTAATTGGTATACCAAGATGACCAACGACAACTGGTAGGTAACCAATCGCAAAAGAAGTTCTCGTACCGGTAACCTCAGAGCCAAAAGTAGCAAATGCTAAGCCCACTTCACCAATGAAGAAACTAGAACTACCACTTGGTCCGAGCGCAAACGACACTTTCGGTCCAATAGCTGTAGACGTAGAGCTGACCCCGCTAGTCGAAGCGGAAGCTAACATAATATCTCCGCCGAGTGCGATGCCTCGTGTAACGAAATAAGCGACGCTCGGCGTGAGAGTAATGGTTGAAATCGATGCACCACCAACACTGGTCGAAGTGTAATTTGCACCACCACCGATCATATAACATCCACCTGCTACTGGGTCACGAGCCGGGGCTTGCTCGGCACCAACTTTTGGTCTTGAAAAAACTTTGCCAGTATCAGGCACTACTCGTACTCCTGGTAGCTTGGCAGTAAACGATTCGACCTGTGCTAAATCAGTAAGTCGAATCTCATAAATGTCTCGAGTCATTAACACCACGATGCCACCGGAAGGCAGCGTTAGCCGTGTGTAGAGCGTATCGGCTTGAAAAACAGTTCCATGGATAACCTCTTTTGAGGTAATTACAATATCACCCACCGAAATTGTAGTGAGCGTCGTAAGAACTAAGAATATCTTAAACAAACCTCAATGTTTGTACTTTGTGCTTTTTGTTTCATCTTTCACCTCCGAAAGTTTTATTATGTTGGGTTTTCTTGGGCACACCCCAAAAGCCATTTCTGATTTTATGATTTTTCTTCACTGCTCTCGAACGTTCAATCCAATGTAAAGTCAACGGTCTGCACTCTAAACTACCAAAGTCGTGGTTGATTTTTATCATTTAACCAAGAGGGTTTCACTTTTTATCTGTGCGAGTTTTCGACTAATCTCGTCGGGAAGATATAACCACTCTTTCAATCGCGATTGCTTAGAACTTATCGGGTCAAGGTCAGAAGATGCTAAGTTTTCAGCCGCACATAGAATCGCAAAGAGCTTTTGGAACTTAGATATACCTTGATATTCTTGCCAGGCTTGTGATTCATCCAAAGACATTTCTAACCCGCTTGCTATTATCACTATCACATTGCTTCGAGAGAGATTATCTACTGCTGTAGCTAAAGAATTTGCCTCTTTCTCAGAAAGTCCGAGTCTGCCAATTGTCGAGCGTGCTTTCTCTTCAGAAACTGATACTATCCGTTTGCGAGCATCCAAAATTTTTATTAGCTTTTCGTATCGCTGTTTAGCAACTTTGGTCAATTCAAAAGAAGGGAAACTGTCAAGGATTTGCTTATAGAAGGTAACAGCTTTACCCTCTTCCTTTCGTTTCTCAAGTGATTCCGCTTGCGAGTAAATAATATCCACCCTCTTTTCAATCGGTGTTTTAAATATTTGCCAACTTGCACCCTGATTTTCTGAAACATACAATCCTTTATAAGTGCCGCAATATAATAACCGATTGTCAGCCGGATTAGTAGCAAGACAATAAATCGTCTTGGATTCTATCTGCCTTTTGCCCATCTCTTCCCAACTAGTGCCGTTATCAGTACTTTTAAAAAGTCCATTATCAGTTCCTATCCAAAGCGCCTTAGGTATTTGTGGGGCTATCAATAGACAATTTATCTTTTTCTTTGTGTTAGCAAGCAAAGCGGGTTTATCGCCGATACCAAACATCGCATATATTTTGCCATCAAGTGTAGCGATAAATATCCTTCCCAAATTGCTTGAGTCAACAACTAAATTCACTACATTTGCTGGACTGTTTTCGAGATACACACCATTTCCGAAAAGACCATCCGAAGTAGAAAGAAATAAGGCCTTCGGGGTCGAAAGGATTGAATAGATAGATGACGGCCACTTCTTCCCTTCAATATCCGGAATTTGGGAGATTTTCCATGATATTCCATTGTCAGTACTTAATATTAAGCAGGCGATGTATGAACGTTCTTCGCCAAAACCTGTCCATTTACAGCCAGAACCGATGAAGATTTTTGCGGGATTTAGCGGGTCAAAAGCAATTGGCCCATAATTTCCTGCATTATAGTCGTATCCCATGAATCCATGTCTCATTACCTTGGGGATAGAAACCCTGAACCAACTTTCTCCACCATCATTAGTTGCTAATACTTCTGAGGTGTTATCGCTAATCTTGGCTGTTGTAAATATTCGCCGGGGATTTGTAGGAACAATAGCTAAATATAAAAATTTACCTGTTGCAGGAGTTGAACGAAAACATTCTTCTCTTTCTATTTTATAAAGTGCATCTTTTGAACCAGCATAAACAATTTCAGGATTTTGCGGTGAGATGGCGATTGAGTATATTGGGTCGGTTTTAATGTCTTGTCCAAAGAGAATATAAACGCTGTTTAATGCCAGAAAGAAGAAAAGTAGACTTATCACTTTATATCTCATGTTTATTTCCTTCATTTTGCTGAGGTATTCTCAAGCATACTGTGAAAAATTTATATTAGCTCGATTCTAATCGCCTTTTTTTCATTTCACAAAAAAACTTTTAGGATTAATATTAACCAAATTTTCAGCCGTGGTATTTGAAATATTAAGCATAGACGAAAGTTCTTTAACAGCACTTTCACCTAAGAAATCTTTATAGCATAAGATAGCATAAAACCGTTGATAACGCGATAAGCGTCTGTATTGTAGTTCGCATTCCTCATCCACCAAAGGTAATGCCAAGCCGTTTTTCATCACAGCTATAGCATCAGAAGAAGTAAGATTATCAATTACGCTTGCAAGAGAATTACTTTCATCTTCGGTAAGCCCAAGCTTAAGAATGGCATTCTTTACCTTTTCTTCAGATACTCCTTGTAGCTCTGTTCTAATCTGATTAATTTTCTGTTCTGCAATTCTCTTTTCGAATTCTCGATATTTCTGCTCAGCGGTTTTGGCTACCTCTAAAGATGGAAAGCTATCGAGGATTTGCTTATACACAAGTATCGCTTTGCTATCCTCTTTCCGCAAATTAAGTGATTCAGCTTGAGCTAACAGATACTCTGCTCGTTGCTCCGCAGGTGTCTTGTATTTTTGCCAAGTTAACCCTTGATTTACCGAAACGAACATCCCTTGGTTAGTGCCGCAATACATCAACTGATTGTAAGCGGGGTTGATAGCAAGACTATAAATCATCTTGGGTTCTATTTGTCCTTTACCTGTCTCCTCCCAAGTAGTTCCGTTATCGTTGCTTTTGAAGATTCCGTTATCGGTTCCAATCCAGAGTGTTTTCGATACTTTAGGGTCTATTGCGAGACAACTTATCTTTTTTTGTGTTTCAACTAGCAAGGCGAAAGAATCGCCATTATTAACCGTCTCGTATATCTTTCCGTCTAGAGTAATTCCAAGTACCCTATCTCGGCTGGACGGGTCAACAATTAATCCTAACACATCCTTGGGGCTATTTTTAAGACAACCGTCATATTTTTTAACATCGTTCCGGAAACGAAAAACACCATCAGGCGTTGAGAAGAATTGGGTTTTAGAAGTTGAAAGGATTGAGTGTATTGGTCTCGGATAGCGTGTTCCAATTCTTGGAATTACCGAAATGTTCCACTTATTTCCGCCATCGTTACTGAAAATAAGGCAGGCTAAATCATAAGGACCATCGCTAAGCATTGTTGCTCTGCCTTCGGCTCCGATTGAGATTAGTTTTGGATTTAAGGGATCAATTCCAATTGACCCATAATTCGCAACCCAATGATTTAAAAGAGTGTATTTCATCACATCGGGAATATTGACTTTCTCCCAGTTATTTCCTCCGTCATTCGTAATAAGAACGGGTTTAATTAAAGGTCTAACAGCACGATATACTGAATCAACACGGAACATTGGTACAGCGAACAATCGAAAGGCATTAGTTGGGTCAATAGCAAGTAATAAAATTTCACTTATTTCACCCAAGAGAGTTGAACGATAACATTCACCTTTGTCTATTCTATAAACCGCACCCTTAGTCCCAGCATAAACAATTTCTGGATTTTGCGGTGAGATGGCGATTGAGTATATTGGGTCTGATTTGATATCCTGGGCAGAGAGAACTCCGGTGCTAATTGCACACAAGCAAATAATAATTAACATCTTAATCATTATATCTCCTTTCCCGCTCAAGCGATTTTGACTTTTTACTACACTGCAAATTTTGTGATGCTGTTAAGTTCAATTTTTAAAATTCTCGCCTTAATTACCTTCTCTTCATTTCATAAGCTGATTTATACTGAGACCCTTAAGGGCAATAAATAATATCCCTTCATCTCATTTCTCTTTTTCAAGCAGAGCCTGAAGTATTCTCGTATTCCGCTCAATTGCTAAAAAGCATAAGAATAGACCAATTATGGCAATACTAATAAATGCGCCTCCAATAAACCGTAGGGATTTCTCGGCATCTTTTGCCTTTTTTACTTTCTCAACCGCATACTTTGCTTCTGCCATTCGTCTTTTATACTCGACCTCGCGCTTTATACCAGCAATTTCATCAGCTCTTTCTCTTTCTCTTCTCTCTCTTCGCTCAGCATACACTGCTAATGCTTTGGCTCGATTATCTACAGGAATTTGTGCGATGATGCTTATCAATTCTTTGACAACCTCTATCTCCTTTGTCTTATCAGTGTATAACTCTAAGACTCTGTTTAGGTACCCATCAATCCCATAGGTCTTCACTACAGTTCTCCATTCCCTTACCACGCCCCAATAGTCTCTCCAAGCCGGTACTTTCTCGTAGACGGTTGTCCAAGTAAATTTACCCGATGGGAAATAGGATTTCAATGTATCTATCTTTGCCTCGAGTGCAAGTTGTAGCGGGTCGAGCGGAGGTTTAGGTTTTTCCTCAGGTTCTTCTTCTTTTGATTTTTCAGTTGGTTTTGCGACTTCAACCGACTTTTCTTCTTTTGGTCTCGGCGGTGGTGCTATCGCCTTTTCAATTTCAGCTAAACTGATAGTTACTTCTGACGGTGTTGGTGATTGGGCAACACTCTCTTTAATCGGTGGGATGATATTATATAGAAAAAGAGCAACGGAGACAATAAACGCTACGCCTCCGATGGCACACAGGATCCAGAAAAAGACTCTTGAAATTTGGAAAACAATCTTCTTCTCTAAGAAATCAAATGGACCTCTCTTTTTCGGGTCTTGGCTATCTGACATTTTTTCTCCTTTCAATTTTTAGTCATTTTGACGTACAAACCGAAATAGTTTGAGTTTTACCTTATCCCCCACAGCAGCATGCAGAGGAAAGATTTGCCGAAATTAAATGGCATTTATAAAAGATAAATCGTTTTGAAGATAATCATCACCTTTCTGAAAACGAATTTCGCTAATGAAAGCGAATTTTACGAATGATAGTGAATGCCGCGAATTATTCATGTCATTTGAACACATCGCAAAGCGTCTTCTGAATCCGACTTGAGCGGTGAGGAGAAAAGGAGAATCACGTCTTGAGATTGCTTCGTCGTTGGTCTCACTTCGTTCAACCGATGCTTCGCATTGCGTTCCTCGCAATGACTGGGAGAGGACTTGTTTCGCAATGAACATTGAGGATACCCCTCACCTTTATCCTCTCCCACAAGTGGAGAGGAAAGGAAAAAAGATTTTAAGTTGTTTAAAGGATTTCACCATACCGGCTCAATTCCAGTGGAATCGGACTATTAAATTGTCTGCCGGAACTCTTTCTTTGCTAGTTTCTACCGGAGGGATATTTAGTAGCAAGTCCATCATATTTCACTTCTTTCATAGCGATAACAATACTAAAATTCCTTACCCTGTCAAGTGAATACAATTAATAACTTATTTTACTAACGTGTGTTAAATCAAACAATTATAAAGACGGTTTTGGATATGTTTCGAAAGCAGTTAAAGAGTAGTGTTAAAAATTTGTATTTTGTGAAAAATAAAGCCACGGAAAACACAAGGTTAGGTTCTGCTACTAAGAGTAGCAGTTGAAAGCTGAAATATGATGCCAACGAAATGAGGGTTTCGTCGGTTAGGCTGCGTTTTCCGTGGCGTTAAATTTTAACCTGCTTCTTTTTTTACGCTATGTCAATGAACGATATGTAATTTTACGTTAATTTATATCTGGTATTGGATATAGTTAATTTTCCTAATTATTATATCAAACTTATAATAGCTCGTCAACATTTCGATTTTTTACTTCGAAAAGAGAGATTTTAACCACAGGTAAACCAAGAAAAATAAGGTAAAATTAAAGGTTAGCTTAGAACTTTATGATTTCGTGCTTTCTCCTCGCACTAATTAAATGTTCTATTTTTTTCGTGTTTTCGTTATTTCGTGCTTTCGTGGTGTTCTTTGTTTTGTTCGGATGACTCATCGAGTTGCGTGGTAATCTTTACTCTTTTAGATATCGAGATTTTCTACATATTTGGCGTTAGCCTCGATAAATGCTCGCCTTGGCTCAACCGCATCACCCATTAATATCGAGAATAACCTATCGGCTTCTGCCGCATCTTCTAAGGTGACCCGTTTCAAGATTCGCTTTGCCGGATTCATTGTCGTATCCCAGAGTTGGTCGGGATTCATTTCACCTAACCCTTTGTAACGCTGAATATCTACCTTATCGTTTTTATGTTTTTTGAGAATATCCTCAAGTTCTTCATCCGAATATAGGTAAGTTTCGTTTTTACCAACTTTTGTCTTGTATAATGGCGGTTGTGCAATACAAATGTAACCAACTTCAATCAATGGACGCATGAACCGATAGAAAAAAGTTAAGAGTAGTGTTCGGATATGCGAACCATCAACATCCGCATCACTCATTATAATAATCTTCCGATAGCGTGCTTTTTCCGGGTCAAAATCATCCTCGCTAATTCCTGCCCCGATTGACGAAATAATATTTCGGATTTGGGTATTGGTTAAGATTTTATTTAAGGAAGACTTTTCGACATTCAGAATTTTACCTCTTAAGGGCAGAATCGCCTGAAATCTTCGGTCTCTCCCCTGCTTAGCTGAACCACCGGCTGAATCGCCCTCGACGATATAAAGTTCACTTTCGGCTGGGTCTTCCGAAGAACAGTCAGCCAATTTTCCTGGCAGAGTATCCGATTCCAATAATGAACGACGACGGGCTAATTCTCTTGCCTTTTTTGCCGCTTCGCGCGACTTAGCTGCGGCTAAAACTTTAGCGATAATGATATTAGCGACTTTTGGTGTTTCTTCTAAATAAGTATTTAGTTTTTCGGTAACGATTGATTCAACAATTCCTTTGGCTTCGCTGTTGCCCAGCTTGGTCTTGGTCTGTCCTTCGAATTGCGGGTCTTTAATCTTGATTGAAACTACCGCGGTCAAACCCTCGCGCGTATCATCCCCTTCAAGTTCGGTACTGTCCTTTAAAGATTGCGCCTTTCGGGCATAATCGTTGATGGTCCGGGTAAGGGCGGATTTGAACCCTGAAAGATGAGTTCCGCCCTCATGGGTATTTATCGTATTAACGAATGAAAAAATATTTTCCAAGAAACTGTCGTTATACTGAAGTGCAACTTCAACCTCTACCCCATTTCTCTTATCTTCAATATAAATCGGTTTGTGCAGACGATTGCGACCAGTATCAAGATAACTGACGTAATCAAGAATCCCGCCGGGATATTGAAATACCTCGCGCTTGCCCGAACGTTCATCAATCAATTCAATCTTTAGATTTCGATTTAGATAAGCCAATTCCCGCAGACGGTTTGCCACGATGTCGTATTTGAATTCTATTTTCTTGAAGATTTTCTTATCCGGTTTAAACGTAATCTTCGTGCCTACTTTCTTCGTTTTCCCTTTAGTTGTCAGTTTAGTTACGGTCTCACCCTGCTCATAGCGTTGAGAATAAATTTTTTCGTCCCGATACACTTCCGCTTCCATGAACTCGGAAAGTGCATTCACTACCGACACACCGACGCCATGTAAACCACCGGAAATTCGATAAACCTTATCCTCGAATTTGGCTCCGGCATGAAGCATGGTCAGCACGACCTCTAAAGCCGATTTCTTTTCGGTCGGGTGCATATCAACTGGAATGCCTCGACCATTATCTTCAACCGATACTAAATCATTATCGAGAATCGTTACGACAATATGGTCACAAGTTCCGGCTAACGCCTCATCTACCGCATTATCAACTACTTCATAAATAAGATGGTGCAATCCCCGGACGCTGACATCACCGATATACATTGCGGGACGTCGTCGGACCGCCTCTAATCCTTTTAAAACATGTATTTTATCTGCATCATAAATTTCTGACATGCCATTATATTAGCAGGAAACCAAATAAAATCAAGTCCAAAATTTACCTATTCCTTAACCTAAGTGATTGTTTTACAAGTATTTAATAGACAGATACTTAAATGATTTTACCGAATTGCTTAGCTAAGTATTTTAGTTGATTTATCTTTAAAACTTGTGACTTGTGTTCTTGTGGCTTTTTGTTACGGGCGGCTCATCAGACGAAATCGGATATCTTTAACGATTGGTTTTATTTCGCCCTCGGCTGATTTTTTTTCTTTATTTTCTTTCGATGCAGCCTGATTAGCAGATGACGCACTAATTAGTTCATTTAATTTTTTTACGATTTCAGTTCTTAAAAAAGTCAGTTCATTCATCCAAGCTGAGTTATCAACCAAAACAACTAATATTCCGTTTTCAATACTATATGGATTGGTGTGTTTTTTTACCTCTTTACCAACCACTCGACTCCATAATAGAATTGCCTTTTGTTCAATAAGCTTTTCCGATAATTTAAGCCCGTCTAAAACTTCAGGTAAAACTTCGGATAACAATTTGGGTGGCGGTGTTTTTTTAAAAGTCCTTATCATAGCTTTTTGGTCAAAGCCGATTGCCAGGTATTCTTTAGACAATTTATCTCGACACTGATTACTTTTTTATTATTCCTGCCAAATATTTTGAGCCGATTGGTCGAATTAGTTTTACCAACCTGAGAAACCGGTAATTCACTAAACATCTTCTCGAAGTCTCGTTTCTTTCCTCGACTCACCTCACACAAAAATCTCGTATTCGATTCAGAGAAAAGAATAAAGTCATCCCGCATTTTAGGATTACCAAGAATGGCTGATGATAGATCAATTTCAACCCCAATTTCACCGGCGAATGCCATTTCGGCAATCGCTACGCCTAGTCCGCCTTCGGACAAATCATGAACTGCATTAACCAAACCTGATTTGATTGCTTGGTGTAATCGTCTCATTATTGCTTTGCCGATGCGGGAATTTACCTTCGGGATATCATTGCCCAGATAACCATGCAAAGCATAATATTCTGAACCACCCAGTTTATCATGGGTTGTTCCGATGAGATAGATTAAGGAATCAGGTTGTTTTAAATCCATGGTCACAGTCTTTTCAACATCATCAATAACTCCAACTGCCGAGATTAGAAGGGTCGGCGGTATTGCTACGATTGTTCCATCATCTTTGGTGAATTCATTATAAAGACTGTCTTTACCTGAAATGAAAGGAGTGCCATATTCTTTCGCAATCTTATAACAAGCTTCCGATGCTCTAACCAAACCGCCCAAAACTTCGGGTCGGTCCGGATTTGCCCAGCAGAAATTGTCGAGCAAGGCAGCTTTGGTAATATCACCACCCACCGCGCACAGATTTCTCAAAGCTTCATCAATCACCGATGCTGCCATCCAATACGGATCAATCAATCCATAGCGCGGATTTAACCCGCATGACACGACAATACCGCGTGTTTTCTCCCGGATCGGCTGGATGACACAAGCATCCGATGGTCCTTCATTTTTCACACCAACCAGAGGTTTGATGGTAGTTCTTGCCTGGACTTCATGGTCATACTGGCGTATTACCCATTCTTTACTGGCAATGTTGATTGAACTCAATAATTTTAAAAGGGTCTTGGTTAAATCTTTGGGCGAAGGGATTTCCGGTTCAGGGTTTTTCGGTTTGGTCCAGGTCGCTTTCTTTTCTATTTTAGTCCAACCGTGATGAAGGAAATCAAGGTCAATTTTCCCAACCGTTTTCCCTTGATAGCGAAGTTTCAACTTTTTGTCATTAGTCAGAAATCCAATAATGGTTGCCTCAACATCATGTCCCTGGCAGAGGCGAAAAAAAGCTTTCCGCTTTGCTTTTGGCACAAAAAGAATCATTCGTTCCTGAGCTTCGGATATCCAAATTTCGGTATAACTAAGCCCTGGATATTTTAACGGAACTTTTTCTAATTCAACTTGCGCTCCGCAGGAACTCGCTAGTTCGCCAATCGCACTGGATAATCCTCCCCCACCACAATCGGTAATCGCATTAAACAAATTTTTATCTCTCGCTTCCAGTATCACATCGGTCACTTTTTTCTCTTCGATCGGATTACCGATTTGGACCGAAGTTGATGAAATTTTCTCCGATTGTTCGGTTAATTCTAAGGAAGCAAAGGTAACACCGTGAATACCATCACGACCGGTTCTTCCGCCAATCAAAACAATTAAATCACCCGGTTGAATCGTCTTTTCAATCTTATCTTTGGGCATGATACCAACCGTGCCACAGTAAACTAAGGGGTTGCCTAAAAACTGATCGTGAAAATAGATTGCACCGTTAGCCGTAGGTATTCCCATCCGGTTGCCATAATCCCGTACCCCACTTACCACCCCTTTCATAATTCGTCTGGGGGATAAAACTCCTTTGGGTATTTTCGCTTGCGGAAAATCCGGCGCCGCAAAACAGAAGACATCGGTATTGAGAATCGGTTTTGCCCCTAAACCGGTACCCAAACAATCTCGAATCACACCACCGATTCCAGTTGCCGCTCCACCATAAGGTTCTAAAGCAGACGGATGATTATGGGTTTCGACCTTAAAGGTTATTGCATATTTCGAATCAAACTCAATCACACCCGAGTTATCTTTAAAAACCGATAGACACATCGGGTGATTCAATTCTTTGGTAACGCGAAATATGGTTGATTTTAACAGATTGTTTATTTTTCGCCCATTATAAATGATTGTACCGGTGAAGGTTTTGTGCTTGCAGTGTTCGGACCAGGTCTGGGCAAAAGTCTCCAATTCAATATCAGTCGGATTTCTCCCCAACTTAGCATAGTAGTCCTTCAAGGTATGCATCTCTTGTAGATTTAGGGCAAGTTGGCGGCGGCGCGAAATTTCCATCAGTTCTTCGTCACTTTTGCCAATAATTTTAATTTCGTTAATGATAAATTGATAAGGAGTCGGCTTGATAAACACCTTCTCCCCTTTTTGGGCTTGGTGCTGAATCAACGGGTTATAGAGGATGCGGTTAGTTACTTTTTCGATATCTTCTGGTTTTGCATTCTTTGAGAAAAGATACCGCTTCCCGGTTTTAACCTGGCAATTTGGATAGCCCATTGCCGACAATGCACTAATTATGTTTTCTGCTGACGGGTCCATTACGCCTGGGTTATAGAAAACTTCGACCTCGGGTTTTTGATTTGCCGAAAAATAGCCGATTCGAAATGACTCGGTCACCGGGTCGCAAAGCAAGGTTGCAGCAATTTTATTAATATCAATCCTCTTTTTAATTCCTAAGATAAAATAGATTCGGATAATCTGGACATCTTTGATACTTTTTATTCGCAAATCTAAGATATCATGCATTAAGGCATGGGCTTCGGGATCCGGCGTTTCTTTTTTAACTTCAACTCGCCAGAATGAATCTCGGTTAAGTTTTTTCGTTTTTACCATCGGCTTATCATAATTATTGATTTAAACGAAGTCAAGCAAAGTAATATAGATTTGAAGGAAAATTCAGAAAAACCACGCAAGCCCAAAGAATATGAAAAAGATAAAAATTAAGGACCTGATTTAAAATATTTTAGAAATTTCGCGCTTTCTTTATTTCATGTTTTTGCCTCCCGTTTGGTAAATTCATTTTCGTGTCTGCTCCTCGCATCTATTTTATTTCCTTATTTGTTTCGTTTCGTGTTTTCGTGGTTTCTTTGTTTTGCTCGGATGACCCGCTGCGGGTTGCGTGGGTTTTCGTGATTTCGTGGTTTCTTCTTCGAGACTCCATCGGTTCGATAGACGCTTTGCATTGCGTGGTAAAAATTGATTTTTCAGTCTCTAAAATAGGTCTTGACATATCAATAATTTTCGGTATAACTAAGCAACTGCGGGGTGGAGCAGCCTGGAAGCTCGTGAGGCTCATAACCTCAAGGTCGCTGGTTCGAATCCAGCCCCCGCTATTTAAAATCAGGTTGCTCTTCATAGTTTAATGTTTCCATAGTATGAACTCGTGTTTTATTTTTTACTTCAGTGGCACTGGCAACACTGAATTTATTGCCAAAAAATTCCAAGAATATCTGCGAACAAAAAATTATGCTGTAGCCCTCCAGGCAATCGATTTAGTTAGAAACCCGCAAAACTTAGATGGCTATTCCCTTATCGGCATCGGTTTTCCAATTTATGCTTGGAATTTGCCGATAAATGTAAGGCGATTAATAAATAAATTACCCAAGATTATTAATAAAGATGCCTTCATTTTTGTCACGATGGGTGGTCCTACCTCATTAGGTGCTTTGGGCATTACTGCCGACTTGCTTAAAAAGAAAGGATTCAAGATATTATCAGCAGTAGGTTTTGAAATGCCCAGCAATGACAATATCCTTTTTGATACCGATGACCCATACTCGGAAAGGTCTAAACAGCTAAGACAAGCCGCTGTCGAAAGAGTTAAAAAAATTGTCGATGTAATTCAATCCGGCAAAGGTAAAATTCACGGCAACAGCATATTTATGAAATTACTTTCCTGGCTTACTGGTGTCTGGATTAATAAAATCTATCGCCCTTATTTTCATTATCATAAATTCTATGTTGATGAAAAATGTTTGCCGGAATGCCGAATGTGTGAAGAATTTTGTCCGGTAAACAATATTAAAAAAATCGATATTCAAAAGGTAATCTTTGACCGCACTTGTATCTTATGCGCCCGTTGTATAAATTGTTGCCCAGTTCAGGCGATTCAATATGGTAAATCTCAGAAAAAGTATCGATACAAAGACATTGATTATATACCACCCATTTTAAGGTGAGTATTGAATTACTCAAGAAAGGAGATAAAACCGATGAAAGGAAATAAAAACTTGATTGCCTATTGCGGTCTGTTTTGTGGAGATTGCTTTATGTATCAAGGAAAGATTGCCGATTTAGCCAGAGACCTGAGAAAAGAACTAAGACAGACAAAATTCGAAAAGCAGGCAGAATTGCTGTCAAAGATTTCTTTTTTTAAGACATTGAAAAACTACCGACAATGTTATGATGTTTTAGGAACTTTGGTAAGATTTCGCTGCAAACGCACCTGCCGGGATGGTGGCGGTCCACCGTTTTGCAAGATGAGAATATGTTGCCAAAAGAAAGGAATTAAAGGTTGCTGGGAATGTAGTGAATTTGAAACTTGTAAGAAGTTAGACTTTTTGAAACCAGGTCATGGCGATGCCCATATTAAAAATCTGAGAATTATTAGTAAACAAGGGACTGACAAGTTTCTTAAAGGAAAAAAATATTGGTAATTATCTACATAATAGAATCTATTAAAAAAGGAGGATGTAAATGTCGTGCTATTTTAGACACTTAAAGGAAATATTTAAGGAAGCAGGTATCGAAATTAATCCGGAAAATAAGAAGTTAATTGATGCTAAAATCCACCAATTAGCCAGTGTACCATACAAACATTGTCCGGATACCTGGAAGAAAGTAAAAGTCTGGCTGGCTGATGCTAAGAGCCGCCAGCGGTTGGTCAAATCTCTCAAAGAACTCAAATAAAGGTTAGTTATAACTAACCTTTTATTTGGAGTAAAATTTCCCATATCTATTTGATTTTTGATATCTTAACTTTGATTTTGCTCCAGGTGGGGGTACCACCTAGGGAGTGACCCCCTAAGTGGCTTGGGGAGTGACCTCCGAGGTCGCTTCGGGAGTAGCCTCCTAAGTTGGTTAGGGGATTGGTTAGGGAGCGGGTTGGGGGGCAGCTTCGGGGACAACTTGGGAAGCGGCTTCGGGAGTAAGCTGGGGAGTTGGTTCGGGAGTAGACTCGGGGGTAGCCCCCTAAGCAACCTGGGGAGTAAGCTCGGGGACTGGTTCCCATCAGGAGGATTTTTCAACTGGACTTCTTCCGCCTCTCTTTTCTATATTCACTAACCACTAGTCACTATCCACTTAGCACTGCCTTTTCGGGAGTGGTTTAGGGGGCTACTTAGGAAGTCACTCCCTAAGCAACCCCGTTTCAGCTTTTCTATCTTAAAATAATTAATTCTTTAGTTTCCGAATTACCATCCGATACTTTCAGTCGATAGAAATATACCCCAGCTGGCAACTTTTTCTTTAAGTCATCGGTTCCATCCCAGTTGATTGAATAGGCACCCGGCTTTTTGTTTCCATTCACGAGATTACGGACTAATTTCCCGGCGATATCGAAAATTTTAATGGTGACATCTCCGCTTTTTCTTACTGAGTATTTTATCGTAGTAGAACGATTGAATGGATTGGGTATACTCATGAAGATTGGAGAATTAATTTCAGCTGAAATCTTCGTTTCTTCTATCCCAGACGCCGGAACAAATTTTCCCCAGATGCGGTCTGTATAGTACGATTTACCTTGATAGACATCAGCCCAGCCGGTATAGGTGACAAAGACTTGATTATTAGGACCATGGGTAATAGTAGGGTAATTTTGGAGTTCGGGTTGAGTCGTAATCGGAAAAGAATCAATTCTTGCGCTTACCGGATTTACCCGAGCACCGTAAATATCATCACCCCAGCCGTAAAGTCCACTTTGCCAAACTAAGACATAATATGCACCATCGAATACGACCTGAGGAAAAGTTTGTTGATAATCTCCGATTGAAATTGGTATTCCCGTAGAGTCTAAAACCAATCCTTCCGTAGTTAGCCGCGCTCCATAAATATCGTAATTACCATTTCTAAAATCCTGCCAAACAACAAAGTATTTATTATCACCAAAAACAACATGAGTATTATACTGGTCATTATTTGCAATTGAAATTGGAATTCCTGTCGGGTCTAAGACAACTCCTGCCGTAGTAATGCGTGCCCCGTAAATATCATAATATATACCTGTTCTTTCATCATCCCAGACTAACAAATAATTCGTACCATCAAATGCAACTTGAGGAGACACTTGGCGATTATAAGCAGTTGAGATTGGAATTCCGGCTGTGTCTAATACAACTCCGGATGTATTTACCCTTGCACCATAAATATCAACACTATCATAACCACCATTTCTACTGTCTTCCCATAAAACTAAGTAATTCGTGCCATCAAAAAAAACTTGAGCGCCCGATTGCTCATCATTTGCGGTTGAAATCGGGATTCCTTCCGGGTCTAAAACAATGCCAGATGAGCTTACCCGTGCACCATAAATATCATCGTTGCCGTTCCTAATGTCAGTCCAGACGACAAAATAATTATTGCCATCAAATATAGCTTGCGGATACATTTGGTTAGAGATAGCAGTCGAGATTGGAATAATAGTTGTATCCAGAACAGAGCCGCTCGGGCTCACTCGAATCCCATAAATATCATAATTAAAATTAGTATCACGCTGTTGCCAGACTACAAGGTAATTAGAGCCACCAAATATAACCTGAGAGTAATTTTTCCAACTACCAGTTGGTGAAATTGAAATTCCAGTTGAATCTAAAATCACACCAGTTGGACTTACCCTTGCTCCGTAAATCCCTGTCCCATCCTCAGTGCTAATCTCCCAGACTACTAAGTAATTCGTGCCATCAAAACCTACTTTTGAATACTGTTGATTGTTTACACTGTAAGAAACTGGTATTCCAGCTGAGTCAAGAACTATTCCTGCGTTGTTGATCCTCGCCCCGAAAATATCAAAATCGATACGTGAATCGTCCCAAACAACAAGAGAATAGGAACCACCAAAAACAACCGAAGGGTAATACATTTCGTGCGTAGAGGTACAAATCTTTATTCGACCGGTATCTAAAATTATACCATTCGTGTCAATTCTGGTGCCATAAAGATTTTCTTCTTCTACATCACCCCAAACTGCAAAGTAATTTACACCATCAAAGGTAACGGAAGGAAACCAGGATGGGTAAAAGGCTGGGGATACAGCGATGCTTGCTGTATCTAAAACCGTTCCGTTCTGGTCAATTCTTGCTCCGTAAATATATTCCTCATGAACCTCCCAGACGACAAAATAATTACTACCACCAAAGGTTAAGACCGGATGATACTCTCGATCAGTTGCATTTGAAATTCGGATACCCGTAGGGTCTAAAACGACTCCAGCTATATTAACTCGTGTTCCATAGATATCTAAGTTGGTGGCACTTCTATCATCAGTCCAGACGACAAAATAATTGCTTCCACCAAAACAGACGGTTGGTTCATACTGGTCATTGATTGCAGCCGATATTATAAAACCCAAAGTGTCTAATACAACACCAGCCGGACTCACTCTTGCTCCAATAACATCGGCGTAATCAAACCAAACCACTAGGAAATTGGAATCACCATATGCTACTGAGGGTTGATAACCATAATAATTAGTAGTGCAAATCGGAATCGGGACTGTGTCTAAGGGAACTCCGGTAATACTTGTCCGCGCTCCGAATATTATCTCACTACGATAATCTGCCCATACCGAAAGATAAACTCCGTCACCATAAGCAACCGCTGGTTTATCTCCCTCCCATTCGCCATATGCCGTGGCAATTTTGATGGGCGGTTTATCCAAAATTTCACCAGTTTCATTGACTCGTGCACCCATAACCGCTTCTCGATTATAATCACCCCAGACCACGAAATAGTTTGTGCCGTCAAAAGTAATTGAGGGTGCGGATGCTTCATAGCCACCCGGTGTAAAAAACCGGGTAGTATCAATCATAAACTCACCCTGAAGATTTTCGGATGGATGTGGATTCTTGTTAAACCGTAATCGGGGGTCAGTATTATGTGGTTTAGAGTGTTTCACAACCGGTTCTATTACTTGGTTCACGTCAAAAGGAACCTTTTCGTTGTTGTTCCTTGCGTAAATTGTTAAAAATGGGTTTAACAGAAATAGAAACCCAAAAAATAAAGAGACTATTTTAATCAAAACCATTTCAGCCTCCTCGGGTAAATACCCAATTTAGGCTTTATTCTTTACACCTAAAGAATTTGACAGTTCTATTTACTGTCTTCTTTGGGTTGATTAAATTTATAGCAAAAAATAGGATTTTGTCAAGGGTTTTATTTAGTAAATAATTGGTCAATAATTCACTTGACGATTCAAATCCTTCATTTATAGTGTTATAATGCTTGAGATTAAATGCTACTCTAGCTATAAGGGTGAAGAAAGACCTCTGAAGATTATTTTAGATAATCAAGAACATTTTGTCGAATCCATCTTAAGAAAAGAACTAATTGAAGATTTCAAAACCCGGGAACGCAAGACTATCTTCTGGTGCCAAACTAAAGATAATATCTACAAATTGATAAGACTCTCAACCGGCGAATGGCAACTTGCCAAGGATAAAAACCAAATTATCACCACGCAACGCGAAGCTTCATTCGAGCAAAACAAAAGAATACCACGAAGGCACGAAAATCCACGAAATCACGGAGAAGAAGAAGAGGAACGGACTAATTCGCCATAGCGAGAAGCAAGTACGAAACCACAAAAGGGGAAAATGAAACCACGAATTAACACTAATACACACGAAATAGTCGAGAAAAACCGAAGTTCCGAAGTTCGTCTTTTTTGGTGTTTATTCGTGTGCATTCGTGGCAAATTCTCATTTTTCGTGCCCTTCGTGTCTTCGTGGTTAAATTAATATGAAAAATCAGGAATTAGCCGATATTTTCAATCAGATTGCCGATGCCTTAGAATTCAAAGGTGAAATGCCATTTCGTATCATCGCCTATCGCAGGGCTGCTCGGGCAATGGAAGAACTGACCGAAGATATCGAAACAATTACTGCTAAAGGCGCTTTAATGGAAATCCCGGGCATTGGCGAAGGCATTGCTAAGAAGATTGAAGAATATCTCAAAACCGGTAAGATGAAAAAATACCGGGAAGCACTTTCTGGTATTAAGCCCGAATTATTAGAGTTGCTAAACATCCAGAATCTGGGTCCCAAGACATTAGCCTTAGCTAACAAGGAATTAGGGGTAAATAATCTTAAAGATTTAAAAAAGGTCATTGCCAATGGTTCATTGGCGAATCTGTTCCGAATGGGTGAGAAAAAAGTCGAGAATATCAAAAAGGGGATTGAAATCTATGAGCAAGCGGGTGAACGTATCCCAATTGACCAGGCGCTAAAAATCGCTGAAGAATATGTTGCTTATCTAAAAAAATCACCGGATGTGGCTCAGGTTGAGCCATCGGGTTCTTTACGTCGAATGAAAGAAACAATCGGTGATATTGATATTTTAATTACTGGTAAAGATGGCGCCAAAATCGTTGATTATTTCACTAAATACCCGAAAGTGAGCCGGGTATTAGGTGCCGGTGAAACCAAAGTTTCGGTGATGGTCGGGACCGGCGCTGAGGCAACACAAGTTGACATCCGAATCCTTCCAGTAAAATTATTTGGTGCTGCATTACAATATTTTACCGGTTCGAAAGCTCATAATGTCAAACTTCGTGGTTTAGCCAAAGATAAAGGGATGAAAGTATCCGAATACGGGGTATTTAGGGGCAAGAAAATGATTGCCGGTAAGACCGAAGAAGAAGTCTATAAGGTTCTCGGACTTACCTGGATGCCGCCCGAATTACGCGAAGACCGTGGTGAAATTGAAGCAGCAATGAAGAATCAATTGCCCAAATTACTGGAACTATCCGATATTAAAGGTGACTTGCAGATGCATTCGCACTATTCGGATGGCTCGGCAACAATTCAGGAAATGGCAAAAGCTGCTCAAGCATTAGGTTATGAATATATTGCAATTACCGACCATTCCCAATCTGCCCAGTATGCCCATGGTCTGAGTATCGACCGTCTGAAAAAAGAATGGGATGAGATTGACCAACTGAATGATAAGTTGCCAAAATTCAAGATTCTTAAAGGAATTGAAGCAGATATATTAACCAGCGCTAAACTTGACACTGCCGATAAAATATTGGCTAAAATGGATTTTGTTATCGCCTCAATCCATCAGGGGTTTAAAAAGAATGTTACCCAACGAATCTGCGCTGCTTTGGCTAATCCTTATGTTCATATGATTGCTCATCCCTCGGGTCGGCTTATTTCAAGACGAGAGGGTTATGATGTAGATTTAGAAAAAGTTTTGGAATGCGCTCTAAAATATAAAAAGGTCTTGGAAATCAATGCCTATTATGACCGATTGGATTTGAATGAACTATATGCCCGCAAGGCAAAAGATATGGGCATTAAACTCGCGATTAACACTGATGCCCATGGACCAAAGGATTTGGAATGGATGCGGTATGGAGTAGGCACTGCTCGGCGAGGCTGGTTAGAGAAAAAAGATGTAATTAATACGCTAAGCTATAAAGAACTTAAGAAGTTCTTATCCCGCTAAAACCGATATCTCCCCTGAACGAACCATTCGCCTAAAGACAAAAGATTGCCTTTATTATAAAGGTCGACAGTAAATTTCGGATTGAGTTTAAAACCTAAACCGAAGGAGCGAATAAATGTTAGATTCTTCGTTTTAGTATCCGGATATTCTCTCGTTTCATCTTTAAAACTCTGCTTCTCATAGGTGAATTTTGGCGTGATGCCGGCTCTAATAAAAACTGGTGAAACTACGTGACACTCTAATCCAATAGGAATTGAAAAGACAAATTTATTAGAATTAAACACCTGGTATGAGTTAAGCAAATCTTCATGTCTGGTTGTATCAGTAGCAAATATTTCATTACCGGTTTCCTGAACGCTGTCTTTAAAAAGATTAATAACCGACTTGAGTCCAATAAAACAATTGATGAAATCACTTACTGGAACTTTCCAGCCACTAGCGATACTCATATTTATTCCTTCGGTTTTTCCAGTAAAGTCGCGCAATTTGCGATAATAATCATGAGTAGTGTCATTAGTAATTTCAGTTGATTCTGGGTTTGGGTAATTTCGCCAACGTTCAAAATCATAATACCAATTTTCGTTGTAACCGGTATCTAATTCTTGTCCATTCAAATCCGCGGAAAATTTACTTAAATCAACGTTAAAACCAAGCCACCTTTCGGTTTCTTGCCGCCAACGAAAACTTAACCTCTGTTCTTTGCCGGTTCTTGCCTTACCTGCCGTGTCTTTTTCCCATAATTTATTAGAATATTGAGTGAAATAATCATAATAAGAACTGTCGTAAGTGTAGAAATTGTAATAGGTATTAAACCGATAAGTTTCTCCCTCACCGTCAAAATCTATCTCGTTCTTTTCATTATTTAAAGACGCCGCGAGTAGTAAAAAATCCTCTTTTAATTTTAAGGCAGCACTCACACCAAAACGATATGCCGTAATGTCATCATTAAGACTGTAACTGGTTTGATATTGATAGTAATTCAACGTGTCATATTCATATTTATAATAATCTTCACTTTTCACATCAAAAGGACTTTTTACCCAGTCGAAAAATGGTGCTAAAGAGAAAGACTGGGTAACTGAAAAAGAAAGGAACAAAGATTGCTGATAGGAAGTAAACGAATAGTTATCGAAACGCCGCGAATAATAATCACGTTCAATGTAATATCGTTGAAGATATTCTGGTCCGTACCATTGAAATTGGTTATGAAAGCCAAAACCGACTCTTGGTATAAAAGTTTTAGGGAAAAGTAAACCTAAGCTTACATTTTCATTTACCGGATATTGATAAGGTGTGTAAAGAATAGCAATCTGATTTGATTCAAGCCATGGAAGCAAAGAGGGATGATACAAGACATCGGTTTCTATATCACTGACTACTCCTAAGAAATCATCACCTAAAGATTTTATTCTTAATCCCGAGGCGGGAAACATCGGTGATAGAGGTCTTTCCGGCATCCACCAACTGTAATTGAAATATTGAGCAAAGGACATTATAAACATGACCAGAATGAGTAGAATAACTTTTTTCGCCCTGTCAAATTCGGGCATACCTGTTTTTACTTTAAGTGTTTTACCGAATATGTTTTTAGCACATCTTCGGTTAAAGTATGGTAAGAAACCACTTCTTTGCATTTTGCCTCCTTTTATTTGTCAATAAGTTATACCCTGTTTTCATAATTTGTCAATCGTTCGATTTAAACTTTTCTCAAAATACTAAACAGTTGACTTTTAGACAAAATTTGATTAAACCTTATTCAGTGTTTATTGTCTAATTTAGCATAAAGAAATGGAGGTATTATGCGATACGTTATAATCTCAGTCCTATTAACTGTAACTCTTATCTTTGCCACCGCGACTCAGACTGGTGCTATTTCTGGCTTTGTGAAGGATGAAGCGACGCAACAGCCAATCCGCGGCGCATTTGTCTTTGCCTCTGGTCCAAGTCAAGGAATGGATACCACCTGCCAAATGGGTGGCTATAATATTCCAAATCTTCTGCCCGGACGATACGAGGTAAGAGCCCATGCCCCAGGCTATGAACTTCGAGTATTTCCAGAATCTGTGTTAGTAATAGCTGGACAAACTACTCCAAACATAAATTTCTTTTTGCGACGAACTGCTCAGAACGGCGCTATTTCAGGATTTGTCAAGGACGAGGCAACTCAACAACCAATTCAAGGTGCAATAGTAATTGCCAATGGTCCGAGCCACGGTACCGCCACCACTTGCCAAATGGGCGGTTATCTTATTCCTAATCTTATCCCTGGAAGATATGAAGTAAGTGCACAGGCACAAGGGTATGAACCAAGAGTATTTCCAGAATCAGTATTAGTCGTTGCTGGCGAAACCACTCGGAACATAAATTTATTTTTAAGACGAGTTGGACAGAACGGTACCATTTCAGGCAGAGTCTTTGACCACGCGACCCAAGCTCCAATTGAAAACGCATTAGTTGTAGCCCAAGGACCGAACGGCAGAGGTGAAGCGAGAACCTGTCAGATGGGTGGATATAACATTCCAAACCTGCCCCTTGGAAGATACCAAGTCTGCGCTTCAAAAGAAGGTTATCTACCAATCATTTATCCTGAATCAGTTGAAGTTCATCCTGGGCAAACTACACCAAATATAGACTTCTATTTGAATAGAGGACCGCAGCCCAGTGGAATTGCTGGAAAAGTGATTGATATCCCAAATCATCGACCAATAGCAAATGCGCTAATCATTGCTGAAGGACCAGCCCGAAGAGAAGTAAGAACCAATTGGCATGGTGATTATTTCATTGGAGAAATTCCGCCTGGTTCATATCGGGTTAGCGCTAACGCGCCTGGTTATCGCCCTGAAGTAAGAGAAAGCGTGATGGTCTATCCTAATAAGACCACCCATATTAACTTTGCTTTAGAACCGATACCTCAGTATGGTGGAATAAGCGGAACCGTGGTTGATTTGCAAACCCACCAACCAATTGAACACACTTCGATAACAATTGAAGGACCGAGCCGCGCCATGGTTGAAACCAATCGAGAAGGATTCTATATCATAATAAATTTACCACCAGGAGAGTATCGAGTAACCGCCCAAGCTCCTAATTATCGTCCCGAAACAAGAGAGAGAGTTATGGTTCATCCGGGCGCGACTACTTTGGATGTTAACTTTGCTTTAGAAAGAATGGCTCAAACCGGTATGATTGGAAAAGTGGTTAATGCTCAAACGAACCAGCCGATTGAGAATGCATTGATTACTGCCGTGGGACCAGTCCGAGTCGAAGTTATGACCAATCGCAATGGCGATTTTGGCTTCATGGGAATCCAACCCGGTATTTACCAAGTGACCGCACAGGCACGAGGGTACGAACCTCAGACCTTAGATTCAGTAATCGTCCATCCAGATAGAATCACCGACCATGTTGATTTCTTCATAATCCCAGATACTTCAGATAATGTGACGGGTGAAAGTTTTTCCTTACACGAAGGTTTGAATATCAGCGTATCACCTAACCCCTGCGTCAAGTTCGCCAGAATAAATGTCTCAGCAAATAATCATACGACGCTAACGGTATACGATGCCTCAGGAAAACTTATCACTACCCTATGGCAAGGCGAAGGTAAAACTGAAGTAGTATGGCATAGAACCGATGCACGCGGAAAAGAAGTGAATTCCGGCACTTATTTCATTAGTATTGAAAACGGAACCGACCGAAAAATCGCTAAGGTCGTAGTTCAATAATCTAAAACCGAATAAAAAGCCCTGACTCAATTGTCAGGGCTTTTTATTTTTTGTAATGGAGTTTTTATTGAGCCAGCTACACGCTTTCAGTAATTCAAATTTATTCCCAATACTGTGTTCACCCGGATTAATAACCAAAGTGTCTTGAACTCGGTGCTGCTGAAATCCCTGATGTATCTGCAAATTTTCTGAAAGGTTCCAATCTTTAGTTCGAGAGATTAGAAAAACCAAATTATCTTTGATTGATTCCCATCGTGCCAATGGAAAAGCCCCAGAATGTGCACAAACCGCAACTACACCCCTAAACATTTCAGGATGAAGAAATAATTCCATCAAAGCCTGAACCCCCATTCCAGAAAAACCATAAATAAAAATACGAGAAGAATCAACCTTATAATTATTCATTAATTTTCGATAGGTCTTAACAATATCTTTATCATTCAGCTTTGAATTGCGATGATTTTTGCTTCTATGGCAGGAGGCGAGAATCCATTTTAAACTATCGCCGACAATTTTTATTGAATCTAAATTTTTAGCAGTCGCCCCACCGCAATCTAAATAAATCAAAGCCGGTAACCTCTTGTCTGACTTTTTAACTCTTTGTGATAGGTAGAAGCAGTCCGAATCAACATCGCAATAGATATTTTGAGCAAAAGAGGTACTAACCATTAGCAACAAGAACGACGCGAGGATTAATTCAATTTTACTTTTAATGACAAGTCGCATAATTTAATTTTATCTTAAACTTTTACCGGGTCAATGCGTAATAGGTTGTTATTACCTTTTATCGAGACGCAGTATCTTTTGGCAAAGTTTTTTGTTCCCTTTTCCAAAATTTATGAAATACACTCCGGGCGGCGACTCATTTCCCATATCATCCCTGCCATCCCAACTGATATACAATGCCGGTGAAAAACTTTTTATTTTTTCTCCAGTAGCCGAATAAATTTTAATCGCTTCTAAGTCACCAAGATTATAAGGAGAAAACGAAAAATTGATAAGAGATGTAAATGGATTTGGGTAAAATTCAAATGAATTCATTCCGGGGGTTTTTTCAAAATCAGTTGCAATTGCCGAGCTCTCAATCCAGATCGGGGAAGAGAGAGCATACTCACTATCATTTTCGATCACTCGAGCAAAGAAATACCTTCTTGAGTTAGAATTAGTCGATAGTTTAGTCTGCCACGCGATATAATTTGTGTTGCCCAAGATGAGAGAATCCACTATGGTGTTTCCATCGGTTATTATATCAATCCGTTGAATGAAATCTGAGGTATCAGGATCAAAGGCAAAGACATCAAAATTAATGTCACTTTTTGGAATGGTTGACCCCATCCATGAACCATTAGCTTTAAACCAAAGTTGAAAGTTTCGATCCAATGTTCCAAAAGTCCGCATATTTTTTATTGCCGAAATGATTGAACTTTTAGTTAGGGAATCTGCCCAAATTCCAGTAAGTTGTTTTCCCATTCCCCAATCGGTAAAGTGATTATCTTGATTTGCGGCGATTCCAACCCTCCAGCCACTATCTAACGGGATATAATACCAGTTGGCTTGTTCTTTGTTTTGCATCTCATAAAGAGCCATCATAGTATCGGCGGTTGTTCGATAAGAAAAAGAATTAAAAGCGGTGGGCCAAGGGTGATTGAATTGCCCCATTGCATTTGCCTGATTTGCCATCCAGTGATAAAGGGAATCCACGGAAGGCGTAGAATCTCGATTCGTGTAATTCGGTGTATTAAAAACCGTGATATGTCCTGATGTCCAACTTGTCCATTCAAAACCCGCCAGTCCGAGAAATATTCCAGGAATTGTCGCTGAATCGGCTTGTCTTTTGGTATCTTCCCATTCTAAAGAATCAAGCATCTCGCCATGGTCAGTAACCGCTAAAACATGGATAAGAGCAGTGTCTCGTGCATAAGCAAAGGCATGGCGTGGGGTACTTCGACCATCCGAATATCTCGTGTGAGAATGGAGATTGGCATAATAAAGATTGTAGCCAAATATAATGTCCGTGGAAAAAGTTAAAAGAAATAAAATCTTAATCCCTCTAAAGATAATTAATTATACTATTTCTTGAGTAAAAGTCAAGCCGATTTGTGACTTTTCCTATACATATCACCGAGAAACAGTAAGCAAAACTACCCCTAATTTTTTCGGTCTAATTGACTTAAACTTATGATTGACCTATAATCGGATTGTGCAACCAAGAATCGGGATTGCTCGTGCTCTTTATTCGTATTATCATTACCCTTTGTTTAAAACTTTTTTTGAATCTTTGGGCACTTCGGTCATTCTTTCGCCAAAAACTAATAAAGATATATTAAAATCAGATCTAGAATGTTCCCCGGCTGAGATTTGTTTACCGGTTAAAGCTTTTTTAGGTCATATCGCCTTTTTCAAAGAAAAGTAGATTATCTTTTCATTCCAAGAATTGTGTGCACCAAACAAAATGAAAACTCCATTGGTCAAACAATTCTAGCCGCAAAACGAGGATTTGACGGAGACAATTCACCTCCACCCATTTGCTTGTCTGCCGGCAACCGTATCCCAACCCTATTAACCAAAATCAGTAAAGAAGATAACATTCCTTTTCTTTCAATTAGTCTGGATGAACATACCCAGGAAGTAGGATTCTATAATCGAGTCGAAGCTTTTATTTCTTTATTAGAGCAACGCCGGGAACAAAAAATTTAATGCTTGATTTTCTCCCTCATTTTTATTAAAACTTAAGGCACATTATGAGCATACTATTATTAGTAGCAACTATAATTTTATTACTGGTCTTAATTGCCTTTTTTTTCTACGCCCGCACCGGTTTTGACCAACTAAAAAACAATCAGAGTCTCAATTTGATGCAACAACAGCTGGATGGAATGAGGAAACAATTAGGTGATAGTCTGAACAACAACACGCAACAAGTGAATCAACAGATTGCCCAACTCACAACCCAAATCAACCAGCAATTATTAGGTGTCACACAACAAATGCAGGAAACGACCGGACAAATTGGCACCCGACTCGATACCGCCGCCAAAGTAATCAGAGATGTGAGCCAAAATTTAGGTGAACTGGGCAAAGCCTCGGAACGCATCTTCGATGTCGGTAAAGATATCTCTAAATTACAGGAAATCTTACGCGCACCTAAAATCCGTGGGATATTAAGCGAGTTTTTTCTAGGCGAACTATTAGGTCAAATCCTTCCGCAAGAATATTTTAAACTCCAGTATCACTTTAAAACGGGCGAAATAGTTGATGCGATTGTTTTCTTAGGACCGCGTTCGGCTCCGATTGATGCTAAATTTCCTTTAGATAATTTCCGTAAGATGCTTGAGACTGGAACCGACGAGGAACGTAAAACCTTACGTAAACAATTTGTCCGCGATGTCAAAAAGCATATTGATGATGTGGCAAGAAAATATATATTACCGGATGAAGGGACGTTCGACTTTGCTCTGCTCTACATTCCAGCCGAGAATGTTTATTACGAAACAATTATAAAAGACGAAAACGAGGAGAGTATTTCATCTTATGCCCTGCAAAAACGAGTAATACCAGTCTCACCCAATAGTCTCTTTGCTTATCTTCAAGCAATTCTGCTGGGTTTACGGGGTCTGGAAATTGAGAAAAGTGCACAAGAAATTTTCGGTAATCTTCAACGATTGAATATCGATTTTGGCAAATTCAAAGAAGATTTTGAGACGATAGGCAAGCATCTGGTTAATGCCCGCAATAAATACGAGGATGCCGAAAAACGGTTGGTTCGCTTCGAAGATAAACTGGTCAACGTTGCCATTAGCCAGGAAATCGAACCAAAAGCGATACCGGAAAAAGAAAATCCGACCTAACCAATAAATTAAAAGTAAGCCCTCAGATTGGCGGAAAGGTTTTGTTCAGCCGTTCGGTCGGGTCGGTTCTGAAAATGATAACTCGCCGAAAAGATCAATTCTTTGCTAATAATCTGGTCTAAACTTAAATTAAATTCGGGAGTAACACCTAAAGGTTCGCTTAAAACAATCTCGAAAGGAAGTTTTTTAGCATTCGCCGTTCGCCGAATAATTATGGCTTGAGTGGTTAGGGCGGTATTTTTCTGAAATTGCCAGCGCCGTTTTATTCCAAAATTAGCCGTTATCAATTGGAAGTTGTTATAATTAGAGTAATCGATATTTCGCCAACTTAAACTCGTAAATAATTCCAACGCTAAATTATAACCAATAAAAGGTTCGAGAATAAATTTACGCTCGGATTCCTTGTGAAAAATAAATGATGAATTTTGCTCTTTTTGGCTCAGATTAAACTCAAACCCCGCCTCTAAATTGAAATTTGGGGTTGGTGCGGCTTGAAATTCGACTGAGTTACGATTCTGCCAGTCTTTCTGATCTATATAACGATAGTCAAGATTATAATTGTAGTTATTTTCTAAATATATTGAAATATTTTTATTTTGCAAAAAAGGGAAAATGCCTAATCTGACATCATGATTATAGACTCGAAAGAACGAAAATGTATCGTTTCCTTCCTGGTTGAAATTAATCAGCGTATTTAAATCTAAAGGACCAAAGATTGAAATATCTATACTACCATGCCACTCTTGCTCTTGGCTTCGACTGATTGCACCAGTCGGCTCTAATATCCTTTTGTAATTACCGTTCGTGTCTGGATAAAAAGTACCGGTCTCCGGGTCGCGTTTATAATTACCCGAGCCGGAATCGACTTGAATATACCGTTCCTGTTGTTGCTGGGTCTGTTGATTGGCTCGGTGATGGTCGATTCGGAAAGTAATTCCTTTAGTTAGTGAATAAGCACCTGTGATATCAGCAAAATATTGCGTCCAACTGCCTGAGGCAGTGCCGGGAAGTGCTTCAAGCACCTGCCAACCCAAAATACCCTGTAATTCAATTGTTGAAAAAGGTTTTAGGCTAAGGTCAATCTTATACATCCGTCGGATACTTTCTTTCCGCCAGGCTAAATTTGAAGTATCCTGCTTTTCCTCTTGGGTTTGGTCAAATGAGACAGTGGCTTGCCATTTCTCGGAAGGTTTCACCCCCAAAGCTGGATTCCAGGTCAATCGGCGGGAATTTTCTCGGTCTTCTTTGAATAGATAAAATAGCGGATGTACGAATCTAATTTGTGGGCTAAGGCTGAGATTTTGTCTTAAGATTCTTTGAATTTTGCTCATTTCATAGCCTGCCCAGAAAAATTTACTGCCAAAATTGAACCGCTGTTGAGTTTCTTGATTACGGTTTAAAAGCCAGCCGGTGCCGGCGTCGACCGAGAAGAAATGAAACGGTTTAATAAACCCCTGGACTTCATCGGTACTTAATCTTTCTTCTTCCCGAACATCTCCCCAATTGTAACTAAAATCAATATCCGAACTGCGAATCGGATTAGAAAAATTGCTTGGCGTCGCTTTCCTCTGGTAAATAATACCATAATTAGATTTTTGAAAAGAAAAATTAGTTGTGTAGGCAAATCCAGTGTTATTGGCGTCGTCAATTACCGAAAAAAGATTTCGGTCGTTACGGCTCATACTTCCTGCCAAATCGAGACTTAAACCATTTTCCATTTTTAGTCCAAGTTCTGTCAAGTAAATCTCATTCTTTTGCGGTAGGATTATATGCCGCTTAGCAACGTAGCGTCCCCGATTTGAACCAACGTAAAAATAAATGCTATCGTCATAAACATAATCTCCGATTGAATCACCAACGAAAGTAAAGGTAACATCGTATTCACCCGAATCGCGTCCAGCATAAACATAATAAGCACCGAATCGGTTATAATTCCCATGTCCATTTCCAACATAGCTACCGCCATCCAGCCAGGTTCGGCTGGTGTCATCGCCAATGACCGAAAGTGACTCAATATCCGCATTGGAAAGATTATATGCCAGGCTCTGATTTTGATTGTCTGATTCTTGAAAGTTTTTTACCCCAAACGAAAATGGCGTTAACTGATAATTTACCCCAATTCCTAAAGCATAGCGGTCATAGGCATCAAACGTATATTCAAAATTCACTTCGATTCGGGATTGTTTTGTGATGGTTCTTTTATTGGTAAAAGTGATTTCGGTTAACGAGTAATCAATCGTATAATCTTCATTCCAACCCCTGGTCAACTGCTCGCCATCAAGATAGACGATTTCACTGGCTGGAACAATTGTCATAAAAGATTCACCTGCCGTAAGCCGATACGGTCCTTGTATCCCATCTTCACCGGAAAGAATTATTTTTCGGAATTTACCTTTCGGTCGCGAATATGAAGCATGTATCTTCGTTTTATCAAGATTACCTATGACCATAGCTCCAGTTGCCTTGCGTTCGACCGTTCCCAAGCTACCAAACGGCATTGTCAAATCATAATCGCCGAAAGAACCCGACCAGCCACCTTTTCGGACATTTATTAGTATCTTATCCAATTCCGAAATTTCTTTGGTAGCACCTTCGGGTGGAATTGGTGAATTCTGGTCCGATAGCGCTGCTTCAATCTCGAACCCCGAGACGGTGCCTTGCAGATTCAATCTGGTCGCTTGCTCAATTCCTAAACCTTGCTCACTGCCCACGGAAAAACCCAATGTCTTGGAACCGGTAACCGACAAATCTTCGAAATTAGGCGAAACACCTGAATCGGTAGCCGCAACCTTTAGGTTGCGTTCGTTCTCTCTGCTTCGCAGGCTAAAGCCTGCGGCTACCGACTCAGAAATGGCTTCGGTTTCTTTTCGATGTTGAAAGTAACTTGAGGATAAATCCAAAAACGGAATTCTTTGATATTTGGCATTAACTTGAGTTAATTCTGGTAAGACCGTTGAAAAAACTATCGTTCCCTGGTCATAGTCAATCTGATATCGGTCTTTGCCGATAAAACTATCGGCGATAAAAATAGAATCCGACCCAGTTAAGATGAACCGGGCGGAAAGATTATAAGGACCAGCCGTATTATTACCATATAACACCACTTCTTTTCTTAACCCGGAATAACTCATTTCTTTGCTATTTATTAAGGAAATCAGTCCAAAGAAAATAAAAAAAAGGACTGAAACCACTGAATACACTGAGGTCACAGAAAAATCTTTTCCTTTTACATTCAGTGCTTTCAGTGTCATCTGTGGTTAAAAATTCTTGTTTCTGATTCGGTGGTATAGTTTTAATCCGATAGCGATAATCTTATTTCGCATTTAAGCTTCTCTATTTTCAGTTCTAATTACTGTGGTATTTTATATGATAGTATTCGGTTTTCGTAATCAAGGATACAGATTAGTTCTTTGCTTAAAATAATATCGGTAGCGACAAAACCACTCCCCTTACCGCCCTGATAAAGTCTAAATTCACCTTTTCGGTCAATGCGCCAGACCGATGTCCCATTTTTACCAATTAGGTATATACTGTTATTATTGTCTAAACCTATCTCATCAAAGCTAAAATTAAAAATCGAGATACTTGCTTTCAAATTACCGATTCGGTTATAAGATTCTATAGCTTGGTTGCGGTTATTGATTACCCAGATTGTTCCATTCTTAGCGTCGTAAGCTAGTCCGGTTGGTTCAAACTTATCCGGCTGCTTGATGAAATCCTTAGCCAAGCCTGTCGCATCAACAACTACAATCCGATTATTCTGGGGGTCAGAAAGATAAACTTCATTTGTATTCACTACCGCCATACCTCGAGGCTTAATTCCGGAAAAGACTGACTTTAAAGTTTTATTTTTACGGTCAAAACGGTAAAAATTATTATCACTGTAAATATAGATAAAAAATTCATCCGCGCTAATACCTTTCGGATAAAAGATTTTTTCGGGCAAGCTAATCGAATCAATTACCATTAAATTGCTCGAAACCTTCAGAATTCTTGCCCCCGACACCTCCAAGAACAATATCCCTTCATCCGTGTCTAAGCCCATTGCCGAAACCGGATTCGAAAGACGCAAGGAATCAACCAGTGATAAATTCAATCCCGGAATTTGATTTTTTATTTCGTAAGTTTTATAACAGGCAAACAGAAGAATAGTTGCTAAAAGAAAACGCTTCATAATCTAATTTTGACATTAAAATTTTGTTAAGTCAAGATTAATTAAACCACGGATGAACACGGAATAGAAAACATAGTAACCACAAGATTTCACAGATTATCACAAGAATAAAGAAAAACATTAACCACGAAAGCACGAAATACATGAAAGAAATAAAGAAAAATCTAATCATGAGACCGCTGAGATAGCAGAGATATTTAACCACGGATGCACACGGATGGACGCAGATTAGAATAAAATTTAACCGCAGAGATAGCTGAGAAAAGCAGAAATAATTTCAACCACAGAGGACTCAGAGACAAAATCCATGGCATTGTAAAAGGTTAGTTATAACTAACCTTTTAATCGACCCAAAATTTCTTCTAAGTCGAGCATCGTTAAACGCTTAACGTAATTTCGGGCTTGGGTGGGGGTATCACCTAGGGGGTGACCCCGTAGGTGGCTTGGGGAGTAGCCTCGGAGGTCGCTTCGGGAGTCGCCTCCTAAGTTGGTTAGGGGGTTGGTTAGGGAGCGGGTTGGGAAGCAGGTTAGGGGGTTAGCTGGGAAGCGGCTTCGGGAGTAAGCTGGGGAGTAACTTCGGGAGTGGACTCGGGGGTAGCCTGGGGGGTAACTTAGGGAGCGGGTTCGGGAGTGGACTCGCCCGATTCGGGTAAGTAACCTGGGGAGTCGGTTTGGGGGCTGATTCCTTATTAAAAGTTTGTCCCAAAATGTCCCTCCTGCCTGTGCGTTGCCGCACCTGTCTCCCGTGCCAATCGCACAGGTAGACGCAGACAGGTATTTTTTCTTCAACAGTTATGTATTGTGTCCCAGAATTCCCAGCGGATATAAAAGCGGTAGTCCGCCTGAGGCGGATTGACAATTTCAATAGGATGCTCCCCGTTACTTTCCAGATTATGTGAAATGTGTAGACCAGCCCCCCCTGCCCCCCATTGGCAGCTTGCTGCATGAACGTTAGAATCCTCTGGCGGATTCTAGATACTTTTGCAGTTGCGATTCCAATGTTTCAGCCCATTGGATGAATTGCCACAAATTCTCTCGTGATAGAAGGTCAGAACTCTGCTCTTCTAATCCTGGATGGGCGATCTCATTTCGTACCCTTTCAGCCGTGTTGCATAGGCTGACATTGTCCAAGGTTGGAACCTGTGACAAGACTGTTTTGGTACGCCGAGCAATTGTGAATTTGTCGATTATAGTCGTGCACTCTAGCAGCTTTGATTCGTATGGCTCTCCCGTGTCGCTGTAGTTATACTTCCGAATCGCATAGACCTTGCGAGCGTTCTCCTTTCGGCCATCAGGCAAGACCTGAACTGATTCCTTTGGCGATCGCAGAGCAACTTCCAAAAGCATCCTTTCCAAGTTAATCAACATTGCAAATAGGCAGAGACGCAGAGGGGGCTTATGGAGATCTGTGTAAGAGAGCCAGCCGATGAAATGGTTTCCACGCAAGACCAGAAAGAAATGATTAGGACTTGTGGCGAATGCTGTGACTGCGTCGAATAGCGATGTGTCAGAAGACAATATCGAATCAGGAGTGATAGGTTCCATGCACTCAATAAGTTGCTTCCCAGCTTCTAGCATATCAAAACCTATCCATCCCACCACTCTGCCTTCTGTCGTTACTAGGGCAAGTTGCTCATTTGGGTCAAGGTTCCTTTCGAAGCATATGTCCACAGACCACCATTCAAACACTTCAGCAACAGTTCTTGTGCCTTCGAATGAAGCTAAGAAAGGTGAACAGATGTCGGATACCGAGACCAAGTATGCTAATTCACGAAAGTGAGATATTGATGCCATTCTTCTCCTCGTTCAATAACCTTTTCCTGCCAATGCCCGCTAACGGCTGCGATTTAACGAAGTGCGAACGTAGTGAGCATTTGGGTGGAGCAAACTGCTAGTTTGCGTAACCGTTAAATCGCTGTTAGTTTCTCCCGTTAGGGATTGATTTTTAGTGCAAAATTCGGCGAAGCCGAAAAAATCAAAGTTGAGAAAGGCTTTACAATTAAGCGAGCGAAGTGAGCGATCAGGTAATAACGTCACGGCGGGCGGAGTTTCTTCATTAATCCATAACATACTTTCCTCCAATCAACCTTATTAAATCATTTTTGATGATTGACATTCTTTCTTTTTTGAAAACTCTATGTTTTTCATCTATTTTTCCTTTTTTTAATAAACAACCTTTGAAGGGCAAAACATGACTATCTAATACTTTTCTAAAACTATTTTTGTCTTCAAATTCCTTAAGATATATCCATGGAGCTTTATTCTTTATTTTAATATTCTCTCCAAAAGTCAAGAAACATATATTCAAGATACTATTAATCTCATCTCTATAAAAATAATCTTTCAATATGTCTTTAGGGAATACGTGATGGTCATTCTTTGCATTAAACAGTGAAGAAACTTCTCCGATAGGCAATGGTTCACCATTAGTAAAATTAAGTGGCTTTTTAGATATAAGATAACAAAAGAAAGTATTTCGGATTGCTCCATATTTATTATATCTGACTTTAGCCAACTCTTTAATTGATATAGGTTCAACTCTTGTTTTTCCGCTTAAGTTAATCTTATACTTTTTACTTTTGGCTAATTTTTTCATTTCTTCGGCATCATTTAACTGATTATATCGTTGATTGCCACCAGAATATCGTTTTGTAAAACCTGTAGTCCAAAACCATCGCTCAATTTCTCTAATCTGTTTTTCAGTTGGTTGATGGTTGTTGTTGTAATAGTAGAAAATAGATAGTATAGAAAGCATCGCAGGATAGGGAAGGTATGATGAATGTTTAAATCTTTGAATTAAAAAATCGGCGGATAATTTTATTGACTCAAATATCTTTTTGTGTTGTTTCTTATATTCTATGTGATAGGGATTTCTTGGATTTTTAATTTTCTTAGCAATATTATTACGAGAAGTCGTACTAATAAAATCTTTAACTCCTAAATCTGCAAATATTGCTGTAAGGAAATGTTTTCTCTCAAAATTATCAAAACCTCCCTTAAGGTCGTAAATTGCTTGAGCACAATGTCTTCTGAAATCAGTATCTTTGCTGTAAGATAGTGTAAATATTTTATGGGTCATCGCGCATTTGAGTGGGTGATTTGGGCATGGAAATAGCTCTCTGACGGTTTAGATCAACGGCAATGTCATTGTCAGTACTTTCAGTCGTAAGTAGTCTTCATCCCGTAACCCATA
>Ga0315291_10000400_pt1 | contig 56821 bp, 55 predicted proteins | sample YL17G12_20_MG_FD_203070 | JGI IMG/M metagenome (GOLD analysis project Ga0315291, IMG submission 203070) | Sediment microbial communities from Yellowstone Lake, YNP, Wyoming, USA - YL17G12_20 | ecosystem: Environmental > Aquatic > Freshwater > Lake > Sediment | place: USA: Wyoming | collected... | reverse complement strand
TGGAGATGAAGGGAATCGAACCCTCATTTCCGCGATGCGACCGCGGCGTGCTCCCGTTGCACCACATCCCCGAATTAGAAAATCGAAAGTTGAAAGTTGAAAAATATTTTTTCCTTTTTCTTTCCTTTGTGTCTTCGTGCCTTCGTGGCCATTTAAAACTTCCACTTTTCGTAGCAGACGATATTGTCAATTGGTTCTCTCGGTCTGTGTGTTTCTTTGTCTGCCGGATAGCCGATTGGCATAAGTTCGATTACCTCGATTCCTTTGGGAATATCGAGAACTCTGCGGACTTTTTCCGGGTTAAATGCTCCTATCCAGCAGGTAGCCAGCCCTTCAGATGTTGCAGCCAGTGCAATATGCTCCATCGCGATAGCTACGTCTATTGATGAAACTTTCTGGCCGCCGCTCATAACATAATCGCTGTTGCTGCAGCCCACTATAACTATCGGTGCGGTGGCGATAAACATCTGTTCGTTGGCGGCGATGGCAAGTTGTTTTCTTTTTCGTTCATCTGTAACGACGATAAAACGCCAGTCCTGCAGATTTTTCGCTGATGGCGCCAGTCTTGCCGCTTCGAGTATTTTTTCGAGCTTTTTCTGTTCAATCGGTTTTGAACTGTAGCTTCTGCAGGAATATCTCTTCTTAATTGCCTGGTATAAGTCCATTTTTCAAACTCCTGCCAGTTTTTGAAAGTCGATAATTGAAATTAGACCGCAATCGATTTTCGATTGCTCCGTTTTCTGCTTTTAGCAGAAAACGGAGAGGGCGGGATTCGAACCCGCGGTACCAGCATTCACCGGTACGACGGTTTAGCAAACCGTTGCCTTCAGCCTCTCGGCCACCTCTCCGGCTCGTTTTTGACCTAACTTTACATCTAATCAGCCAATATTGCAAGAAGATTAAAGATATAGGGTATAGGATATAGAAGAGGCATACTTTAAAGAAACGGCTCGACAGGTTTATCAGGCAATAAGTTCCCATAATGTTGTCTCAAAGATAATTCACTTTTTCTCGTTCAATACCATCAAGGACCTATAAAGTTCCTGCAAATCATCCTTTAACAGCTTATTTGTGCACGGAGAGAAATGTTATTTTCCCTGGTTAATAAGTTTTATCAGCTAAAGGCTCTTTTGGTTTATGTCGATGACATAGCCGAATCGCAGATAGAAAAAATGATTAGATAGTTAACCCAAGGTCTCTTGTGTAGGGGGACAGGGATAATTATGGCTTTTGAATTTTAAGGAGATAAATAATGAAAGCGAACAAATCAATTGTGAGAGCCGGCTTCACACTGGTTGAGCTTGCTGTGGTCATTGTGATCATCGGTGTGCTGGCTGCTTTTGCCGTGCCGAGATTCAGAGCCTCGGTTGAGCGGTCAAAAGCTGCTGAAGCCTTCAACTACCTGTCGTCCATACAGGCAGCGATGGAGCGTTACCATGCCAGGCAGGCCATCTATGCTTCGGAGGTTAACGACCTCGACATCCAGTTTACAGCACCGAAGTATTTTACTGTTGGCACCGTTGAAGCAGGCGGCACCGCCGACCTCGAAGATTCATGGTCTTTGACTCTTACGCGTCTGGGCGCTGCGGCTGGTTATGGTGCGTACACGGTAATATTCACTGAGCAAGGTTTCGATGCAACGAGCACGATTACAGAGCATGAGGACATCAACCCGATGCAGACTTAAGACTGATTGGAAAATAACGTCTTAAGGAAGAAAGTAATTAGGAGTAAAAAAATGAAAAAGGCAATTACAAAAAGCGGTTTCACACTGGTTGAGCTTGCGGTGGTTATTGTAATCATCGGTGTGCTGGCTGCTTTTGCCGTCCCGAGATTCAGAGCCTCGGTCGAGCGGTCAAAAGCTGCTGAAGCCTTCAACTACCTGTCGTCCATACAGGCAGCGATGGAGCGTTACCATGCCAGACAGGCCACCTATGCTGCGGAGGTTAATGACCTCGACATCCAGTTTACTGCACCGAAGTATTTCACTGTTGGCGCCGTTGGACCAGGCGGCACCCTCGACCTCGAAGATTCATGGTCTTTGACTCTTACGCGTACTGGCGCTGCGGCTGGTTATGGTCCGTACACGGTAATATTCACTGAGCAAGGTTTCGATGAAACGAGCACGATTACAGAGCATGAGGACATCAACCCAATGCAGACTTAAGACTGATTGGAAAATAACGTCTTAAGGAAGAAAGTAGTTAGGAGCAAAAAAAAATGAAAAGAGCGATTACAAAAAGCGGTTTCACACTGGTTGAGCTTGCTGTGGTTATTGTAATCATCGGTGTGCTGGCTGCTTTTGCCGTGCCGAGATTTAGAGCCTCGGTCGAACGGTCGAAAGCTGCTGAATCCTTCAACTACCTGTCGTCCATACAGGCAGCGATGGAGCGTTACCATGCCAGACAGAGCACCTATGCGGCCGAAGTTACCGACCTTGACATTCAGTTTACTGCACCGAAGTATTTCACTGTTGGCGCCATTGCTGCGGGCAGTACAGGCAGTCTCCAGGATTCCTGGACGCTTACCCTTACGAGGTTGGGTGCAAGTGCTGGTTATGGAGAATACACTGTAACCTTTACTGAGCAGGGTTTTAACGCTGAAGGCAGCACTATTACAACCTATGACGATATCAACCCGATGCAAACATGATATGACGTTCTGTTGTTAACGACAGAAGCTCAATTTCTGGAAAGAAAGGGCGGCAACCCAAAAGAGGTTGTCGTCCTTTTTTATTAGAACTTTATACATCTTTTTTAAAAAAAAATCAGGTAAACACCTTTATTTTTTCGGACCATATCTTTCATTTCCGGCTGCCAGCCTCAATTTTTAATGCCCTATAATAATTGAAACTACGCGGGAAAACCGGTTTTTATTATGGCCGCAGGGCATTACGTTAAGTCATTTTTTTATTATGTCGAATTAACCGTAACAGTACATACTGACAGGAGTTTATGTTAGTAAATCTGTGTGATGTTGAGAAGGTCCTGGCTCTTTTAAAGAGGGCTGACGGAATTATGCGCAGATTTTATAACTCTATGGAATGGACTTTATGTTGAATATTCTGGCAAAGCTGTGTTGGGGCCGGGCCATCGGCGTGTATTTCTGCGGTGACCGTGTAAGTATTACTGATGTGGGCACTACAATTAAGGGTTTTACTACGTTAAATCAGCAGTCATTCGAAGCCGACAGCTCGTCTTTGATGAGTGTGCTGCAGGAATACGTAAAGAACCACGGGGGCAGGAATGTGCCGGTATGTTTCGGTCTGAGGCCTGAGCAAACGTTTTTCATAACCTCCGGGGCGGAATATGAGCAGCAGCAGGACCAGCTTCGCGATAAACTCCTCGAGAATGCCGGATTTCGTAATTCAACAGAACGAAACGAAGTTGTTGTCGACTACTACAAAATAAACAAAACAAAGTCATCCCCAGGTCAGTTATGGAGTATTGGCGTATGTAAAAAACAGCTTGCACAGGAGCTCTGTTCTGCACTTGGCCAGGCAGGTTTCAAAAACTTTCTTTTGAACCCGACTCCGTGGGCCATGTCGGTCTTTTCAGTAAAGCTGCCTCGAAAAAACAGAAGCTGGAAGGTTTTTATACAGGTTTTTCTTAACGGAACCGGAGGTTTGGCCGTACTGGTGGTCGAGAAAAATCCCATGTGCTGGAAGAGGTTCAGCTTTTCGCAGTCAGAGTCTGTGGAGAAGATGGTATCTGCCATAAGAAGCATTTTCATACAAAGCGCTGTATCGCTGGCTCGACCGGCGGTTGATGGAATAATTCTGCAGGGCCCGAATGCTGAGCAGCTCGGTCAGAAGCTTTATGATGAGCTTGGCATCGAAGTAGCGGTAGCCGACGGCCCCGGTTTTACTGATGCGCATTGCAGTTACGCTCTGGCGATGTCGGCCGGGTCGAAGGAGGTTGTTCAATTTGATATATTTCGCGAATTGCGAGCCAAGCCGGGCATTATGAAGATGTTTCCCTGGAAAATCGCAATGATTGTTGTATTTCTGGCCAGCTGTATGGCCTTTATGATGTGGCAAAAGGCTTCGAAATTAGCCAACTCTTATAGCGGTCTTAAGAAACAGGATTCAATGCATAAGTGGGCTGTCTCCAAGAATACCGCAGATATTGCCAAAGAACGGAAGGCTCTTTTGTTTGAAACTGCAGCAGTCGAGAAATTTCTTTCGACTCGTATAGTCTGGAGCGATTATTTACGGGATTTACCGACCCGGCTTCCTCTTAACGTAAGCCTTTCCGATGTTTGGGCGGTATGTGAATTCGAGGAATCAGGCAAGAAAGAAGGAGGGCGAAAGATGAAGAGGTCCCTGTCGTTGCGAGGAGTAACTTTGTTTGACAAGGGTCGGGCGGCGCCTGAGGAGATAGAGACTTTTCTCGAATCCTTAAGGAAAGTTGAATTGCTGCAGAGAGATTTTTCGAAGGTTCAGCTGGCAGAGATAAAATGGCGTCGGCAGGGGAAAAGTGAAACGGCGATGTTTACGGTCCTGGCTTTGCCTGGCAAGCCTGGAAAAGATGATGAGAAAGATAAATCCGGAGAGTAAGGTTTATGGAACTGGGTCTGGATAAGGCAAAAATAATGCGATATAAGGTCCTCGTTGAGCAGCACCTGAGTGACCCTGTGAAGCTGCGCCTTGCCACATTAGGCTGCCTGCTTATCCTTATTGTCGTCCTGGCTTATATGCCTCTTTCCAAAGAAATCGAAGGAAACAAGAAACTCCTTTCAGCGGAAAAAGAACGCAGTGGTTACATTGCGGATTGTGAAAAGCTCCAGAAGCAGGTTGCGATTTTTCGTGCTTTTATTGATGAAAAATCCGACACAAATGAATGGGTTCGGTATCTGCTTGACGGCTTGAGAAAATTTCAGGTCAAATTGCGGGGGATGGAGTCGAAACAGCAGCGCAAGGTCGGTCCATACCGAGCCGTGGTTTTTTCAATGGAGATCGAGGGTACATACCCGGAACTCAAAACATACGTCGAGTGGCTGGAAAGCTCACAGTCTCTGGTTCGAATTGATTCGCTGCAATTTGAAAAAGGATCGAAGAACCTGTTAATGAAAATTATTATTCTTGGGATTGTGCCGAAGAAATAATGCTGAAGATACTAAACAGATTTGCGGCGTTCATCGTTATCGGGATCATTGGCTATCTTACCTACTCTTCGTTGAATGAACCTTCATCGAGTCTGGCCGGCGGCGGCGGGGGCAAAGAGATTCCCGTTATTACGAAAAAGATGCTCAATCCTGTATTTCTTGAACCGCAGAAACATGCCAGCCCGGCTGACAGGGACCCGTTTAATGTGGACTGGGACCGCTATTCTGACCTTTCAGCTTCAGCAGAGGTGGGAAAACTTGCCGCCGGTTCTGTCAGCGACGGCAATAACGTGCATTTCCCGGACGAGCTAATGGGAATACTCACCGGCGCTGATGGTCAGAGGCTGACTTTAATCGGCAGCGAAGTTTATGGTGTCGGTTCATTGGTCAGGCAGTCAGGTTCAGACCGGTTATGGCAGATTTCATCCATTGAAGACGAATCGGTAATTCTGACCTGTAACGGACTGCGGGCCATTCTCAAAATCTCAAACGTTTACACTGATTATAACGACGTTCAAAAAAATATTTCTGAAGCTAAAGAGCGAAAGGAGCCAACGCGGTGAACAAAGCCTTTACAACAGACCAGCCGCTTTTGGTTCAGTTGCTTCTGAAACGAGGACTGCTTAAACAGGAAGACCTCAACGGTATTCGTGAGGCTGTCAGCAAGTCAGACAGTTCGATAGAGGAAGCTTTGCTTGCTTCGAACATCGTTACCGAAGCTGATATAGCGGCTGCTTATGGTGAAGAACTTGGGATACCGCTGGCAGACCCGAATAGTCCTCTTGTCGCAGACAAGGAACTGGCTGAGATGATTGGCGAATCAGTTTGCCGGGAAAATAATTTCGTGCCGCTGTGCAGGGAAGACGACACAATCAAAGTGGCTCTGGCAAATCCGACAGACTTGAAATTATTTGAACGAATTCAGTTGTCCACCGGTCTTGTTGTACAGCCGGTTATGGTAACTTTTTCGATGATTAACGACTCGCTCGGTGAAATGTTTGGCACGCGTGACATTGTAAAGGAAATTGCTTCGGAAGGAAAAGGGCAAAGTGTAGCTGAGCAGCTAAAGGAGGGCGGGGAAGAAGACATTGAAGAAATCATGGACCTTGACCATCCCATACCCAAAGGACGTGACAGCCAGGTAATTCGGCTGGTCAATCACATTCTGTCTTCAGCGGTAGAGAACAGTGCAAGTGATATCCATATTGAACCTTTTGAAAAGAGTGTCAAAGTCCGCTTTAGAATTGACGGAGAACTGCACGAGATTTCTCCTCCGCCCAGGCCGATGTACATTCCGATGATAAGCAGATTAAAAATTCTGGCCAAAATGGATATTGCCGAGAGGCGTGTTCCGCAGGATGGAGCCATAGCGCTGAAGGTAGGAGAAAAGAGAATAGATTTGCGTGTAAGCACGGTGCCTACGGTTTTCGGCGAAAAGATGGTTATGCGTATTTTGTCCAAGGGAGCAATACCTACAGACCTGACCAAGCTGGGTTTTTCAGCCCAGCAGGCCGAAGATTTTAAAATTGCTGCCGAAAGTCCGCATGGTCTGCTGCTTGTTACCGGCCCGACCGGAAGCGGAAAATCGACAACATTGTACAGCGTGCTCAACATGCTCAATCAGCCGGATGTCAACATAATGACTGTCGAAGACCCGGTGGAGTATAAGTTTGAAGGAATGAACCAGGTGCATGTCCGAAGCCAGGTTGGTCTGACGTTTGCCGCAGCGTTGAGAGCGTTTTTGCGTCAGGACCCGGACATAGTAATGGTCGGCGAAGTTCGTGACCAGGAAACCGCGCAGATTTGCCTGAGAGCGGCTCTGACAGGACATATGGTCCTTTCGACTCTGCACACAAACGACGCCCTTGCTGCGGTAAACCGTCTGGTGGATATGGGCGCTGAAAGGTTTTTGCTTGCCTCAGCGCTGCGGGTTGTCGAGGCTCAAAGACTCGTCAGACGCCTCTGCATGAGATGCAAGGAGAAATATCAGATGGATAAGGAAACCGCCAAAAAATGGCATCTCGACCCTGACAAAGAATATTACCGTCCCAAAGGCTGTGAAGACTGCAGAGGATGCGGATATAGCGGACGAGTGGGACTTTTTGAAGTTATATCTATAAGTCCCAAAATCAGAGATATGATAAGTGAAGGCAGCCCTTTGAACGAATTGCGGGCACAGGCTCGAAGGGGGAAAATTATGTTATTGCTTGATGCCGGGCTGCAGAAGGTACAGGAGGGGCTTACTAGTCTTGAGGAAGTGTTGAGTACCTGCGCCGAAGAGGCTGAGGAAGACGAAAGTAAAGAAGTAGCCGAGGATAAAGTCCTCGAGGAAACAGTAGTCGCAGGTTCAGAGCAAAAAAACGCATGATATAAGGTGATTATAGATGGCTCAGCAGATGACAAACAGTTCCGGACTTTCGTGGGTGCAGAAGCACATAAGGATATCTACCAAACTGCACAAAAAAATCAAAGCTGAAGATAAGATACAGTTTTTCCATCATCTTACGACGCTGTTTGCTGCCGGTACGCCGCTGCTTGAGGCTCTGCAGATAGCAACGCGTCAGACCCAGAGTCTGAGAATGCAGGCGGTAATCGGCACGATTGCGGGAAAGGTCGCCGCCGGCACTTCACTTAACCAGGCAGCAGCAGAGTTCCCGAAAGTTTTCGACCGTCAGTGGATAGAAGTCATTAAAACCGGAGAGCTGAGCGGCCAGCTTGCACACGTTTTGGCTGCTCTGAATGAATACATCAAAAACAGCAGGGAGATGAGAGGCAAAATTATCTCGGCCATGATATATCCATGCATAATGTGTTGTATTGCGGTTCTCGCAATTGTGATAATGCTCTGGAAGGTGGTTCCTGTATTTTCCGCGTTCTTTGCAGACTTTGGTTCGAAACTGCCGGGCATCACTCAGGCGGTTGTGAATATTTCAGAGTTCCTGCAGAAAAGAGGTCTTATGCTGTTTGCAGGCATTGGCGTTGCAGTATTCGGAATTCGTTCATATTTGAAGACCGAGAAAGGCAAACACGTATTGGACCAGATAATGCTGAGTGTTCCGATGGTCGGCGAACTTGTTGTGTATATTAATATGGAAAAATTCGCCACTAATACAGTTCTTCTGCTCAAGAGCGGTTTGCCGCTGCTGGAGACAATAACTTCGCTGCAGGGAGTTTTTCATAACAATACTGTTTACAGAGAAGCGATGTATAAAATCCAGCAGGGAGTATCCAGCGGTGCCGGTCTGGCGTCTGCAATGGAAGAGTCAAGACTGTTTACGACCATGGTTCTCTCGATGGTTAAGGTTGGAGAAGAATCAGGCGAACTGGCAAAAGTGCTTGACCAGGTGTCGATGTATTATCGCGACAAGGTTAAGGAAATTGTCGAGCGTCTGACCGGCTGCATCGAACCTATCGTGATTCTCGGAATGGGCGTAACCGTTGCCGTAATATTGACTTCGATTTATCTGCCGATGTTCCAGATGGCTTCTGGAGTGAAGTGAAAGGGCGATTAAGAAATGGAAGCAATGGAAGAACGCCAAAAATTGTCTCTTATACGTGCTTATGAACGTGTGCCGTTCACCAAAAGACTTACGGTGCTGGACGTAAACAGCGGTCGGAAATTCGAGGCTAATGGCATAGATATAAGTGTTATAGGTATAGGGTTTTATTCGAAAAAGCTTTTTCAAAAAGACGGCCGGATATCCATGCAGGTCTGGTTGGATAACATTTCGCAGAAAGACCCCGTCTGGATAAACGGCACTGTCAAATGGTCGAAGCTTGAACAGGATGGTGCAGTTATGGGTGTTCAGTTCGACACTCTTATTAAATCTGCCGAACATCCAAAACTGTACGAACTGATTTATAAAAAGAGAGTTTAGCAGATGATAAACATCAGACGGAAATATAAAATTGCTGCAGTAGCCGTACTGCTGGTTTTAGGCCTTATGCTGATTCTAAATTCAGTTATGGCAAAGAGGCCCGCTCCGTCTGTTTCATTCAATATCAAGAATAAAAAGTTTGCTAAGAGTAACAAACCGGCAGATAAGAAAACTAAAATTGCAGACAATAACCAGGTCTTAGACAGCAACCGGATAGCGGAGTTGGTCAAAGAGCTCGCTCCGTCTGTTTTAGCCGATGCTAACGACAATATGTTTGTGGAAGCCAACGAACCAGCAGACGGGAACAATAAAATTGCAGACAGTAATGAAGTCTTCGACCCCAACCGAATCGTAGAGACCAACGAGCCTGCGGACAGTAATATACCTGTGGACAGTAACGCTGCGAAAGATGATAATATGCCGATGGCGGCTGTTTTCCCGCAGGTAAAATCTGAGCCTGCAGGATTGTCGGCAAATCTCAGCACTGTTCAATCTGGTATACAATCGCTGGTTTTTATAAGGAATATGCCGATAATAGATGCTCTTCAGCTTTTAGCCAGCAGGTACAGCAAAAACATTATTCCGACGTCGAAGGTCTCCGGCACTCTCAATTTCACCAGGCTCAATAACGTAAGTTTTGAAGAGGCGATGAATGCAATTTTAGGAAATGAGTTCCAATATCGGCAGCAGGGAAATCTAATCAACGTATATGCCTCGGGAGAATACCAAAGCGACGAGATGGTTTGTAAGGTATTTACTTTGTATTACATCACCGCCGCCGAGGCCAAAAAAATGGTTATGCCTGTGATGAGCAAGGAAGGCAAAATTGAAATTACGACCGCTGCTGAGACGGGCGTGCCGGTTGATGAGACTGTTACCGCGCCGAAGGGCGGAGGAGATACTCTTGCCATAAATGATATGATAGTTATGTATGATTATCCTGACCGGATAGCAAAAGCTGAGCAGATAATAGCCGCCATTGACGTCAGACCAAAACAGGTTCTTATCGAGGCAACAATAATGACGGCAACACTCACCAATGATATGCAGCTCGGTATCGACTGGAGAAACCTCAAAGGCGCCGTCATCAGTGGTCTGACAGGTTTGGATTATGGTTCTCCCGACCATTTCGGTTTCGGCGGCAGCTCAACAAAAGTGGGCACTGCCAGCTTAACCGGCGGTATGACAATCGGCATAGTCAGAGATGATGTCGCCGCCTTTATCAGGGCTGTAGAAGCGATTACCGATGTAACCATACTGGCCAACCCAAAAATACTGGCTGCTAATAAACAGCTTGGGCAGGTCTATATCGGAACAAAAGTCGCCTATCAGTCGCAAACAACGCAAACCGATACGTCAACTACTCAACAGGTGGAATTCCTCGATACCGGCACCAAACTGTCATTCAGGCCTTATATTGGAGATGACGGCTATATACGAATGGACATTCACCCTAAGGATAGTTCAGCCACTCTCAGGAGCAGCGGCACTGCTTCGTTGCCCGACGAGACCTCGGCGGAAATAGTTACAAATATAATAGTCAAGGACGGCGAGACGATAGTCATCGGCGGACTTTTCAGAAACAAGGTTCAAACGGCCAAGACACAGGTTCCTGTGCTCGGCAATATACCAATTATTGGTATGGCCTTCAGCAGTCACGCCGATGAAGCCAAGAGAGAAGAGGTTATTGTCCTGCTGACGCCGCACATTATTGCAGAGCCGAACCAGGCCAGAGGAGAGGAAAGAGCCGAAGACGTTGCTCGCAAGAGTATGGGAGCTGAAGAGGAGCTGTCTCCTTCAAAGACGAAACTTGCCCAGCAGCATTATGAAAAGGCGGCAGTGTACTATGTCCGCGGCAGGAATCGCGAAGCATTGAAGGAACTGAATAGCGCTCTTGAATTGTATCCGACTTATCTGGAAGCGATTCAGCTCGAAGAGAAAATCTACAATGAAACCGACCCGAAGAAAAAGCCGGTCAGAAAGGTTATCGACCAGGTTGAGCAGCCGAAGTCGGACAAGTGGCGCAGAAGATGAGAGGACGTTGAATGTGCGGATTTCAAAAAGTCAGAAGAAGAGGCTACACGCTGGTGGAGATGAGCGTCGCAATGATTATTATCTGTATTCTGGTCAGCATTTCCGCTCCGATGTACAACAGAGCCATCGAACAGGCCCGGCTGGACTCTGCAGCGGGAAACCTGAAAACTATATGGTCGGCACAGAGGGCATATTGGCTCAAATTTCATACGTTTGCCGGCGACCTTACGACATTGGAAAACGAGGATTTGATAAGTGCTTCGCTTGTTGAGACACAAACCTTGCCGAACGCCAGGTATGTTTATGACATAGACTCTGCCGGTGCCGATTCTTTTGTTGCCTCTGCCTCCAGAAGCAGTAGCAACTCCTGGAACGGCGAGATTCAGGTTAATGAGTTTGGTCAGCTTACCGGCAGCATAAGCAAAGCGGATGGTACTACTCTTTCGCCTCTAACACTGGAATAATCGATGAAAATGCAGGTATCGAGATATCGAGATGAGAAATTTTTTGCCGGCGCTTTTACCTCCACACCAATTTGCATTGTGGATGAGCGGGCAAAAGTGGAAGACAAGCAATATTGCAGGCAAACTTTAAATTCACGCACCATACGCAAATTGGTGAAGGGGTTTAGTTTTGTTGAGCTGCAGATAGCGCTGGTGATACTCGCAATGGGTCTATTGAGTTTTGCCGGTTTGTTCAGGATTTATTCGCTTCAGACAAGTTATATTGAGCAAAGCAGCCTGCCTGTTTCGACTTACTATATTGTCAGTCAGTCCAACAGGTGGATGCAGCAGCTTGGAGTTCCTGCGGATATGGAGCAGACGGCAGGGCAGTCTGCCTGGACGCCGCCGGTATCCGGCGATAAAGCATACAGGATTCGATTGAACGGGCTTTCAAAGGATTTTGACAATAGTCTGGCAGATGCAAATGTAACGCTGGAGGATGTTAATGAATAAGACACCTTTGACATTACGGCACAGATTCAGGACAGGTTTTACCCCCACACCAATTTGCATTGTGGCTGAGCAGGCAAGAGCGGAAGACAAGCAGTATTGCAGACAAACTTTAAATTCGCCCACTATACGCAAATTGGTGAAGGGGTTTACAATTTTCGAACTGCTGGTTGTATCTATTCTTATGGTTATAGTGATGCTGATTACCTCTCAGTTCTGGAAGTGGTTTTCGCCCAGCGTTACGGAAATGATTGCAAGAGAGCATATATTGTGCGAAGCGAGGATGGCGGCGCAGAATCTTGCCGCTGATTTTGGTTCTGCCGTTGGGGCTGCTCCGTTTGGCAGTGACGGGCTCGTACTCTGTAAAGACGGCGGTGATTTTCCAAGCGGTGATGCCAACTGGGCTCCGCCGGATGTGCTGGTGTATTATTCCCTTGTCGGCAACACCCTGCAGCGCAGTGACTCAACAGGCGCAGAATTTACTGTTGCTGACAGCGTGTCGAATTTTACGGTGGGGGAGGGCCCACCGTTGAGAATTACTCTGGAATTGCAATGTCGGGATGTCACTCGTCAACTGGTTTTTATGTGGAGCGCACCTACGCCATGAAAAATCGCTGCAGACATAATGGTCATGCGCTCGCCGGCACGATAATGTTTCTTCTGATTGTGATGATAATGTGGCTTGGCGTAACCAGGCAGATAGGAACATATCTTCGAATGGAAAAGAATTTTCAGTCGCAAAGATTATATAACGACATTGCTCTTCGTGCCCTTTCCTGGGGTCTGACACTTTTGGAGACAGGTAAGCCGTCGACTAATCCATACTCCTGCAGGATGCAGGTCGGCCGGGATAGTCTGCAAACGTATGTTGTAACTTTTGAAGAAATACCACCTGATTCTAATAATTACAAGGTAATCACTCGTCCGGCCGATAGCGGGGATTCTTTTCTGCCGGAAGTGCCGGATACTTTTGCTCCGTAGCCGCTATGACTGATTCGCCAGCAGCCCGGCTGCTGCTTTGCCCTGCCGAAATCAAACAGTTCCAGAATGTTTTGGAAGTATTCCTTCTCAAGTCCGATGTCCTGCTCTTCGTCTGTCGGCGGAGGAGTCAGCCATAACATCTTGGGCTCTTTTGCCTTTGTATAAAGTTCGATAGTGCGTATACGGTCGGATTTGTCGGTTTTCAAACTGTTTGTGACAAGGACCGGGCAGGGGCTTATCTGAGAAATATCCTTATAGAGTTTTTCCGCCCCCCAGGCAGTCTGGCCGATATCCATAGCGATGACGGACCTCGTTACTTTTAATAAAGCCTTCTCCATCCAGCCTGGCAGATAATCGGACAGCCACCCAGGCATAGAAACCTCGTATCCTGATGTGCTGTCGATTACTACTCCTGCGAAACGGTCGTCCCTGCCTGCTGCGGCAATAAGGGCGGATGCACCTTCGTTAATGCCGAATCCAAAAATATATCTGCTCGATTCAGCGTGTCTGGTTTCAAGATAATCGACGGCGCCGAGGATGTCGTTGGCCTCGTTGATTCCGAAACTATATTTATGTCCGTTGCTGTTGCCGTTGCCGCGAAGGTCGAACAATAGTACGTTATAGCCGTTTTTACTGAGTACTCTTGCGTATGGCAGAAAAAGATTTTTTGTTGGGCTTCGTCCGGGAGCAATTATTACCGCCGAATCCGACATACTGGTTGTTGAGAGGATAAACCATCCGTCGAGTTTTGCTCCGTCACTGGTGTTAAAGCAAACCCGCCTGTATTCCAAATCCGACAGTTTTTTCGGGCTGTCGGCACCTGCGAATTTTATCCAGTGAGTTGTAAAAACCGCGACCAGATAAGGTATAACTGCAAAAATCAGAAAGGCAAAACGGAGACCGTTTTTTACGGCGTTTTTTGTCGCCGACACTCCATAGCTTGTGCGACGGAGCGCGCTTGTGCCGTTTGTTTTTTGATTTATTCTCAAAGCGGTTGAGCCAATCAGGTTAATGAATTTGTCCAGCAGCCATAGAATTACATAAACCGACAATAGAAAATACACTGCGATTGGCAATTCAACCCAGTTAATTCGTATATGAGGGATGGATTGTGAAAAGGCAATCAAATAACCCGCCGCCAGCAGGGTGATTATGGCCAGGAAAATGCAATAAGGCACAATCTTTTTTCTGATAATTTCCGGTTTGAAAATGAGCAGATAGGATACCAGTAACGGAACTGACAAAAAGTGAATCAAATCAATAATTGAGTTAAGACCTGTATAATATATCCCTGCTGCCGACCATACTGTCAGGGAGAAAATGAAAAGGATGTAACGATACAGTCTGATTTTGGAAAAAAGCATATTTGGCCTCAATGAATTCTTATCAAAAACAATAACTGTTAGTCAACACAGAATTTTTACCCCCACACCTATTTGCATTGACCAAGAGAATTTTAAATTCGCCAGCAAAGCTGTTTCTGCTCGGCCTTTATTTGCCAACCATAGTGCAAATAGGTGTGGGGGTTACCTTCATTATTATACTAAAATTTGGGCTTAATTTGAAGGAGAATGCCCCGCCAATCGCATTAAAAAGCAGGAAAGACGGATTTTGAGCTTCAGTCCGCAAAATTATGGGGCGTAATTTTGAAAAATTAAGGGACGATTTTTTACTTTATAACTATTTTTGGATATACGCACGGCCTGCTTTGTAAAGTTCTATGTGGTTCTGAATCTCACTAACCATGTCTTCCTGGCCGCGGGCCTTTGCGGTGTTGACGGCTCGCTCGGCTGTCGTTACCGCATCATTAAACCTGCCCGCGGCAGCATAGGCCGCGGCCAAAGTATCCAAGACTGCGGGCTCCTTATACCCTATAAGTTCACAGGCACGCTGAGCAAACTCAATAGCCTTGTTGGCGTCCCGAACGGAAGCGTCATCTACTGTGGCCAACAGCCATGCCAGGTTGTTGAGAACATCGGCGCTGTTGGGCTCCAGCTCCACCGCCCTTGTCCAGTTCTGGATTGCCAGCCTATACTTGCTCAGTTGAGTATAAGCAGTGCCGAGATTTGCGCACACCTGTGCCTGGTCTGGGTTTATTTGCAGGGCTTCATTAAGGTGCGGGATGGCCTCATCGATTTTTCCTGTCGCCAGCAGTGCAGCCCCTATTTTCCTGTGAGCACCCGGATATTCAGGATTCAGCATCAGCACCTTGGCAAGACATTTTATGGCGTCGTCATATTTTTTTTGCATACTCAACGCCATAGCCAGATGGTAGTACACTTCCGCGGAATCTTGTTTGCGCTTTATAAGCTCATTAAAGCACGCGATGGCTTCGTTAAGCTTTCCATGTTTTAGAAAGACCTTGCCCAGGTTGTTGCGGGCTTCGGAAAATATCGGGCTTATCCTGACCGCCTTGCTCAGGTGCAGCACAGCCTCATCGACCCGGCCCGCCTCAAGCAAAGCGCACCCGTAGCTGTTCTCTGCTAACGCATTGTTTTCGCTCACCTTCAGGGTGTACTCGAACAGCGTCATACTATTCTGCCAGTGTCTTACCTGCATTCGAGTAAGTATGATCGCCGACAATAATACGACCGCGGCTAATACCGCCGAGACTATTTTCCAGCGGGGCCGGTCAGCGACAAAGTCTTTGACAGTCCAGGCGATAATTATAAGCAGGCCCAGCATCGGTATATACATATATCGGTTGGCCATCGCCTGCGCGCCAGCCTGAACCAGTCCTATCATCGGGACAAGTGTCCCGATGTACCATAGCCAGCCCACAGCGGCGTACTTTTTGCGGCGACCGATATAGATGCTGAATGCTGTTATCAGGATGAACAGCAATAAACACATTGTCTCTACGGTCTTTGGAAAGTTTGCAGGTAGAGGCGGATAGAAAGCGGCTAATCGGCTTGGCCATATTGTTTTGCCGATATACCTCATATAGGAGATGAACGTATTGGCGATTCGGAAATCTAACGGCATTTTCTCCAATGGCATAACTGCTCCGCCGCGCTGCTGTACAGAAAAAGTTATCACGCTCAGAATTGCCGACAGCACGAACAAAGGAATTTTCTCCGTTATTAGCCGCCTCATCGATACCTCTTGTCGACCTTTCCCCATAGGAGTGCTTGCGGTATGCCGTCCCCATTCGCCGCGGTGCGACCGCGTCGCAACGGGTTTGACCCGGCCGAGAGGCCAGTAATCCAACAGGAGCAAGACAAGCGGAAGGGTCACAACAGTGGGTTTGGTCAAAATACAAAGGCCGAAAACCAACAACAGCAATACGTACCGTCCTGCTGACGGCTGTTTCGTATAGCGTATATAGACGGCCATTGTCAGCAGCCAAAACAAGCCGCTTAAAATGGTCTTCAGTTCGGCCGCCCAGGCAACCGACTCTACCTGAACCGGGTGCAGTGCGAAAACTGCCGCTACGAATGCGCTTGTCCAGGTTGTCCCTGTCATATCCGAGAGTATTCGAAACAACAGCAGTGCGCTGACGATGTGTAACAGCAAACTGACGAGGTGATGCCCGACGGGATTCAGCCCGAAAAGCTCATAGTTCAGCATATTCGTGAACGTAGTGAGAGGATGCCACATATAGTAATGCGGCTGCGTGAACGCCCGGCCGAGTGATTGCCATGTTATTGGCGCTTTTATATCGGGGTTTTCGGTGATGTATCTCGGGTCGTCGTAGCTGACGAAGCTATTGTGCCGCATCGACTCATAGGCGACAAGCGTTGCGACAACGATGCCGATATATATGATTATCCTTATATGTGTTTGTGGGCGTTCCGAGGCCACAATATTATGCCTGTGTTTGCTGATTCTGTTCAAAAACGCCATTTGTCGCTTGGGACTCCTTACGGAGTAGTGGGCAGGGGCGGAATTGAACCGCCGACACACGGATTTTCAGTCCGCTGCTCTACCAGCTGAGCTACCTACCCTTAAGGTATAATTTTGCTTAATTTACAGTCAAAAAAACGGTATTGCAAGAAAATTAAGGACGTGGACTTATCAGCTGTTTTTATGGTATGTCTTTATTGGATTTCGAGGACTATCAGGGTGATGTCGTCGAGTTCTGCAGTTTCTTTAGATGTTTTGACAAGTTTTTCGAATTCTGTAACGAGTTGTTTTGCCGGCAGGGCGGTAATGTTCATAAATTCTTTTCCGAGATTCAGGAAGTTTTCATTTTGTTTTGTGCCCATGAATGTTTCAGCGCCGTCGGAATACAGAATCAGTTTATCGCCGATGCGGAGCCGGACTGAATCCTGTTCAAACTGAGCATCTTCGAACACGCCGAGCAGCGAGCCTCTTGTCTGAAGCTGAACAGGGGGGCCGTTTTTATTTATCAGAATCGGATAAGGATGTCCCGCCCGGCAGTAGTCGAGTGTCAGCGTTTCGGTATTGAGCAGCAGATAGCAGCAGGTAGCGAACTGGCAGCCTCGCAGGTGTTGAGCGAACATTTTCTGATTTAAGTTGTTTATGACTTCCAGCGGCGTGAAGATTTTATATTCGTTGCCGATAGTTTGACGCATCTGGACGGCCTGTTTGAGGAACATTGTCAGCAGGGCGGCCGGCATTGAATGGCCGACCGCATCGGCAAGATAGAATCCTATATGTTTTTCATCGAGCCGTGTTATATCGTAGATATCTCCTGATACCCAGTCTGCGGGCATGAAGGCAACAGCCCATCTGAATTTGCTGCCGTCCGGCAGGGTTTGTGGAAGGAAATCTCTCTGAACGGCACCGGCCATTTTTAACTGGTTTTCGAGCTGCTGAGCGTGATTGTCCTTGACCAAACCATCTGAATTATGATTTTTAAGTTCAATGATGTGTTTCCGATAGACATTGCTTATTTTTATTACAGGTATAATCTGCCAGGCGGATGTTTTTTCAATTACGTTGAGCATCTCGAAGCAGTCTGTATTGATGTTATCTGCATTTCCATAGAGCACAGTCGGGATATTTGCCCTGTCCAGCAGTTCGATGATTTCGAGCAGTTTTTCCTGATGACAGCCCGTTACAGATTCTGTGTCAATTATGGCAGTACCGATTTTATCGGCATTAAATTCTGTTTCCAGGAACTCGTCAAAATCTGCATTTTGCCACACGAAATTTTCATTATCGATGATTTTCTGGATTTCGGGGTGAATAATCCCTCCAATGGAGACAAACAGGGCATCGACGAAATCTGTCGTGTTTTGGCTTGTTTTTGTAAGAGTTTCGACCATTTTTATCAGCCGCAATTTGTATATTCTTACTTCGGCAATTTTTGCCTCTGACTTATGTTGATAGCTTTTTATTGACAGTTTGAGGGTTATGCTTTAGAATTTTATCGGTCTTTAACAAATTTTTTGGAGGTTTTATATGTATTGTGGTGCTTGTAGTATCGACCCTGCTTGTGCGGCAGCGGTACCGATAGTGTTTACGTTTGTATTCTTTTTGATGGGCGGCCTGTTTTGTGCTGCGGTGCTGTTATTCAAGATTTTTCTGTGGTGGCGGATTTTCTCAAAGGCCGGCTACAGCGGGGCGTTTGGCCTGCTTTTTCTTGCGCCTTTTGGCACACTGATAATGCTCTGCATTCTCGCTTTTTCACAATGGCCGACGGCAAAAACGCAAAATTTAGCATAATATTAATTTTCCGCAGACAAAAGTTTTCGCCGCACGATTTTTTGACTAATCATTCTGAAGGTTTTTTGACGGCTGATCGGAGTCTTTCATGGAAGTTTGAGTCCCCATTGCTTGAAATTCTTCAGCAGTTCAGAATATTAACCCTCCTTCGTTTGGTTCTATTGATTGTTGCGGTTCATTTCCTTCGTATGATGGAGGTTTAAATTCATCTTTATCGAGTGGGTATTTGGGAATAAACTTCGGCCACGCGGGGTCTGCTTTGGACAATTCTTCAAACAACTGCCATTTCTCAAAAACCTTTAGTAGCTCCGGCGATTCCCACCAAAATCCATAAACAAATTCATCATTCCAAGCGAATCGCATCGTATAAATTGAATCCTTAGTTTCAAAATATAGAATTTCCTCATTTTCATTTTTACGCGTTTGCTTGTCTTTCTGAAATAGTTCATTATCATATTCGGTTTGCTTTGCATTGTAAATACACACTCTAATTACATCGGCTTTCTTGAGGTCTTCGATATAATACTCATAACCGTAACCACGGCCAATGGTCATTATATAAACTTTTGTGAGCTTAAGTTTACGGAATTCTGGAAAGTTATCCTGTGTTATCTCAATTTCTTTTTTCTGCCTGCATCCAACTACTAAAAGTAAATTAAATAAGCATAAAATTAAAATATAATTTTTCATTGCTATACCTCACCAAAAAATTAATTAATACCCACTTAAGGTAACTCCTATGCCGAGACCTCTCCACCGATGTTTATATTGCACTTCTACAGTGATTCCTGATTCATTATATGCATGTTGCCATGCATCAAGCGTGGTATCGCCATTTCCAAGACGGCTCCAGAAATAATTAAAGAGTCTGGAATAGTACGGATAAAGTTCTCCTTTTATTACAGCTTCCCCGCCGCCTAATACAAATTGATTTCCGGTCATATTAAGGCCGGCACAGATATCACTATAGGGATAACCATAAGCATAAGAAGAATTTATGTGGTTATTTAACTCCCAATCATATTGCGCAATTATATAATGACAAAGTCCATCTCCATCAATAGTTACAATGTTGCGAAGGGCATAGCATGATTCAATAACCAATATTTTAAGCTGGCCAACTGCAAATGGAATTTGGTTAAGGTAATGCGAATGCTCATAGGTATCTGAAAGATATTCGTAACCTGCCGGAACCGCTTGCCCCTTATCCAGCCATTTCCGCGAATTGAAAGCAACCCATTCGCCATCATTGAATAATAGCCGTGTTCGTCGAACATCGATACCAAATATTCCAGCACCATCAGCTTCATAGTTTCCATGTGCATAAATGTGTCCATACCGGATATTTGGATATTTTCGAAATACTCGATTAATCACACCACGACGGACTTCGTTGTATCCACCATATCCCCTAAGAATTATTGGTTTTACTTGTTTTTGACTCATCATTTTGGAAGCGAACCTGCAAACACCGGTGTCCGTCCAATTTGCCCCATCTTTCATTCCGTCCTCCATCATACACAATATAAGCCCTGCACAGATATTGGATGGAGGCCCATCAAGAGCCGTTATGCTGCAAGAGCCCGATGAACCCGATGGGCTGTCTGTATCCTCCTCATAGCTGTAAGTAACTTCATAGTCAATTTCACCTTCTGAAAATATACTCGAATCCAGTTTTGTTATAAAATCATCTGTATAGGTGTCCGACCATAAAACCTGATTATCCAAATTTTTAACAGAAAGAGTTGCACTGTATCCGCCATCTAATTTTCCTGATATGGTAAATTTTTTGTTTGGGTCAAATGATTCGTTAAAACTTACATCAGAGAGCGGAGGATTGAACAAAACCTCTTTGCTTTCACTTAGAAATTGGTTTCCATCTGTCGTTACAACAGCAGCTTTTAAATAATGCACTCCCTGCGGATACCTCATTTTTTCAATCATTAAGTCCGGACTGTCATTAGGGTCTCTCAGGCCGATAAATTTTTCATCAAGAAAGAAAGCATAATATTTGACACTCAATCCGGGAATGTGCTCGCATGTTGCGGTTAATAACGACTCAGTATCATCTATTGTTAGTTCTATACTATCTTTAGAAAGCCAATTACCGGCAAAAACAGCCAAGTCAGGCATATTGACAAATCCGTTTTTGTCAAAATCGGCAATGGAATAGCCATTCGCATCAGGGTAATGTATTGGATTCGGTCCTCCAAAAATACTTCCCCAATCTGCCGCAAAAACACAAAAATCCACATTATTGACAAGGCCGCTTTCATCAAAATCACCTTGGGGGTATATACCGCTTGAAACATAGTCAGACGGCAGAGGCACACCAAATCCAAAGCCGTTATTTGTTCTCGGCACAGGATTTCTATATAGTGAGGTTAACATTTGTTCAGGCGCATCCTGCCATATATTGTATCCAAGATTTACGTCAGCGATAGGGCTGGGCTATTCAAATCGATATAATATGGCCAATCATTCGGCTCTTGCTGCTCTTCAAATGGGCTTTGCGTAAGATACATCGGGTTTCTCACAAAATCGGGATGACCGCAATTATCATCATAATCATTGCCGTAATATGCAAGATTTAGCATATTTGGCGGATAAAATGACTCTGCATCAATGAACCAGCCGCAATAACAGTTCGTTATTATAGAATTAGTTATCTCAAAATAGTCAAAATAAGAAAGGCTCTGTCCTCCTGCCAGTATTATTCCCCACGACTCACTTGGAACGCCGTCAATAACTACATTATCTATCAAAGGATAAGTTATTGTTCTTGAACTTCCATCAATGCTTGCATAAATTGAAATGTAGTTTTGGCAAAATAGAGAAAAACCAACCGTTGTCAATTCTTCTATCCCATCCTGCCATATTGCATAATCTGCGCCATAGAAACAACAGTTGCTTATCGCATTATTCAATCGCTTATTGTATATCTGAATATTCACCCAGCCTCCATAGAAATCAATGCATTTCAGGGATGAATTAGCAGATGAGTTTGCATCAATGATGATGAATTCAGTATCACCCGACACATTGTCTGAAATTATTGTGATACTATTGTTAAGCTCGCCCTCAAGAGAAATTTTGCCGGCAAGCTGCGGGTCTCCTGTAGCAATAATGCTTGATGCACCTGTTTCAGTTATTTGTATTCCGGGCTTGCATTTCAGATCTCCCTTTACTCTTATTTTTGAATTGGTAAGGGTAATATCTGAATTAAATTCTACAGAGCCGTTAATATCCATTATGCAATTTACGAGTGTGAAATTACAGTCATATATCAAGTATGCACTATCTGTAGCCAGAATGGTCATATCTGAATATGAAACCGGAGTATTATACTCATGGACTTCTATTAAAGTTAAATCATAATTTGATAACAGATCGATAGTTACTGATTCATTATCATCTATAATTGCATTCTGTGCCGATGAATCGCCTTCTCCGCCAAAATCGTTTGAGTCAGATTCGCCGAATACGAGAGTTTTATCCGAAATCGGCACTGATTGACAATTATCGTCAAAAGCACAACTCCATTCATCATCTTTATAAATATAAACATTGACCTGCCCGCTTTTATAAATAAATTTAAAATACCCAATTGTTCCCTCTACGCCGCCATCCCATTTAACGCCGCTGACATAGACCCAGCCTTCTTCATTGTCAACATACGGGTCTGTCGGCCATTCAGGCTCCCAGCCATATTGGTTGCAGTCGGCAGTACTCATCGCAGAAGTAATTTCCGCATCGCCATCAACTACGATAAACAATCCCATAGCCCAAAGGGGGGTGTCTGTTTGGATTTGAACTGTGATTTCCTGATTTGGCTCCGGGACAAAACCTTCTCCTGCCAATTCGACTCCTGTCGCCAAACACATATTGCAAACAAGTAGAATTGTCCACAAGATTGTAATTCTTCGTGTCTTTTCCATTTTTTCGCCTCCTGAAAAACTCTCCGATTTTTTATTTTTCCGGCGCACTTAAAATGAGCACCGCCGTCTGTGCTTGACCCGGTTCGCCAGAACCTGTCGCAAACACATGCCCGACAGTGCCCATAATCGGGCACTGCCTGTTGCACGTCTTGCGACATTTGAACTGGCGATTAGGTCAAAACGCTAACAGTTACAGTGAATTTTAGTGTTTATTTATCTTGTATTATACAACACAGGATATCAGACGAATTGCAAGAGAAAAATGAAAAATTAGAAGATTTTATAAGCGTTCTTTATGGAAAAGCAGGAGACGGCAATTTAGCTGAAAATAGCTGAGCCGATTCGCAGGATTGTGGCGCCGTATTCGATTGCTGTTTCGTAATCCTGGCTCATTCCCATACTCAGGTGTTTGAAGTGTTCGCCTGCGGTTTTTTCTCCGCGGATTTCTTCGAACAGTTCTTTTGCCCTGCTGAAGGATGCTTTTACGATATCCTTGTTTAGTGTCAGCGGTGCCAGAGTCATAAGTCCTGCCAGTTTGATATTTGGCATCGTGGCGATTTGTTCTGCCAGATGAACGGCCGCTCCTACAGGTGCGCCGTATTTCTGAGGTTCTTCTGAGCAGTTGACTTGTATCAGTATTTCGGGGCGGATATCGAGTTTGGCTGCGTTTTTATTGATTTCCTCGGCTAATCGGAGCGTGTCGACGGAGTGTATGAATTTTGAGATTTGCAGAAGCTGCCGCACTTTGTTTCTCTGCAGGTGTCCTACCATGTGCCAGTTGATTTTTGTATGCAGGGGGTTTTCTTTGAGAAACTGGGCCAAATCGTCGGTTATAATTTTGAGGTGTTGCACCCTGTTTTCTCCCAGTTGGGTGCATCCCAGTTTTATAACTTGTTTTATTGATTCGAGGTTGGCGGCTTTTGTGATGACGACGAGGGTTATTTCGGAGCTGCTGCGTTTTGCCCTGTCGCAGGCTTTTTGTATGTTGTTTTTGACTTTTTCGAGATTGTCAGCAATTCTGCTCATCGTTATTTCTGGTTTACGGCAGGAATTGTGCTGTTTTTTTTAGTTTTCTCGGCAGATATTCGTTGACTACGAAATCGAGTCCGTGTTTTGCAAAGGCCTGTTGTTCGACGCGGACGCCCATATTCAGCATCTGGTTTATCGCGGCCTGCCAGGGTTTATGGTATTTTACGAAAGGGTCGTTTTTCAGCGCATCTTTTGCGCGTTTGATATCGACGTCTTTTAACGGGTGCGTAGGCAGTTTATAGTCGATGATATCCTGCGGAGTTACTCCGAGGAAAGCTGCTTTCGGCACGCAGAAAAACTGGTTAAGGTGTGCTGCATTTCCTGAGCCGACCTTGAGGGTTCGATAAATATTGAAGTATCCGTAGGGGTCTCCGTCGACAAAGGCATAGACGGGTGCTTTTAATTTGTCTGCTAATCTTCTGATGAATCTTCGGCACGCCCTTGTTGGCACGCCGCCCATGCTGACGAGTATGCAGTTGTTTTTGTCCCAGTAGTCGTATTTCACCAGCCTCTGGAACATTCCCGCGGTTTCGATAGCGAGTATGAATTTGGCGTTGCCTGCAAATTCGAGATTTTCGACGTCGATGGGTATTGAATATGAGCCGGAGCCGAATTTAGTGCAGTCGATTTTTAGTTTTCTTCCTTTTGCATCGGTATCGATAACGAGAAGTCTTCCAGCGACGTCTCCGCCTTTTTCTTCGGGTATGAATTTAAGCTGCTCTCTGTTGACTCCGAACATTGCTTCGACGTCGTCCATGATGGTGTCCGATTCCGGCTGTTCGGCAAATCCAGCTTTGCCCCAGTTTTTGGAGATATAGTATGCCTCTCTTTTGGTGGCCATATCGTTTGTGTCGATAAGTTCTTTGGACAGCGACATCATTTTTAGTGTTTGTGCAAAGGTTTTGACGGTTCCTACGGTCAGCGTTCTTATTTTATTTTTTCCTGCGATTTCGAAATGTCCGCTTTTGGGATGGTATTTGACGTTGCCCAGCGAGCGGACGGGTGTTGACATAGTAGGCTTCTGCTTTTTTAAAATCTTTTCCTGTATAGACTTAGCTGTATCTTTGATTTTTTCGCTGACGGCCGAATCGCTCTTTTTGGTCATATATTTAAGCTTCCTTGGAAATTATACATGGGGAAAAATTTCGCAAATTAACATATATAATCTAAGGTCTGAAAAAATGTAATTCAAGCCTAAAGTTTTTGTATTTTTACACAAAAAAGGGCTTGACATATTTTGATTTTTATGTTCTTATAGTCTTATGGGTTTAGGGAATTCCATTGACTTTGCTCTTTAAAACTGGTATAATATTTTTGGTGTAAATAGGCTGCTGATAGCAGCTTAACTAACCTCGGCGAGGCAGTGTCAAAACAGTGGTTCCCCCCAACCACTTTGACCGTCTCGCCATTATTGAAGCCCTTAGGGGCTTCATAAGAGGCGGCGAGAGTTTCCCCCAATGACGTGGTCGCCCCCCAGCCACGTTACTATCTCGCCGTAAAATCCTCGGCGAGGCAGGTACAACGCGTGGTTTCCCCCCAAACCATGTTGTCCTATCTCGCCTTTTTTATACGCAGAATCAGCCACGAAGACACAAAGGCACAAAGAAAATTTCTAAATCCAGATATCTAAATCCTAAACAAACCCTAATTACCGGAATTTAAATGATTTAAACCAAAGAAACTTTGTTTGGAGTTTAGGATTTAGAATTTGTTTAGAATTTAGGATTTAGTGTTTAGGATTTTTCTTTGCTTATTGTCCGGTAATTTGAACGTGGACGGTTCGTCTTCTCGGCCCGTCGAATTCGCAGAAGAATATTGCCTGCCACGTACCGAGCTGCATTTTGCCCGAAGAGATGAGGATAGTTTTGCTGCATCCTATGATGGAGCTTTTGATGTGCGCATCCGAATTACCCTCCGAGTGTCTGTATCCGCTCTTGTGTTGCGGCACAAGCTCGGCCAGCGTCAGCAGAATATCGTGAACGACATCAGGGTCCGCATTTTCGTTTATGGTAATTGCCGCGGTTGTATGCGGACAGTAAACTGTAACAGTGCCTTCCGATATGCCAGCGTCGCTGGCTATTTCCTGAATTTTGTCTGTTATGTCAATCAGTTCGCAGCGTCTGTTTGTACTTACGGCAAATGAATTGTTAAAAACCTTCATTGTTTTCCTCTACATCCTTTCGATTGTTTCGATACCGAGTAGTTCTACAAGGCCGTGTTTGATTGTCCATGCGGTCAGTTCGCACAGCAAAAGCCTGGTCGGCCTGATTTTTGGCCCGGCGTCGAGCACGGGGCAGGTATTATAAAAAACGCTGAATTTCTGTGCTAACTCATAAAGATAACCGGTCAGGAAATTGGGCCGCAAATCCGCAAGGGTGGAATTAAATGCTTCGCTATACCTGATAAGGTGCTTGGCAAGTTCAAATTCAGCCGGTTCATTAAGATAAAGTTCTTTTACGCTTTTCAATTCTTTTTCGACATCGATGCCCCTTTCCTGCCCTTTTCTGCCGATGGATTTGACTCTCGCATAAGCATACTGCATATACGGTGCGGTATTGCCGTCCATTGCGAGCATCTTGTCGAAACTAAAGACATAATCGCTTGTTCGGTTATTTGAATAATCAGCGTATTTGACTGCCCCGATTCCGACAGCGTTTGCGATTTTTTCTTTTTCATCCGCTGGCAGTTCAGGATTCTTTTCTTCAACAACTGCTTTTGCTCTTTTAACGGCCTCGTCGAGAAGCTCTTTTAGTTTTACATTTTCGCCGCTGCGTGTTTTCAAAGGCTTTCCATCCTCGCCGAGGACGCTGCCGAAAGTTATATGCTGCAGTTTAATTTTATCACTTGCCCAGCCGGCCTTTCTTGCGACAGCAAAGAGCATCTCAAAATGCAGTTTTTGTCTCGCATCGGTTACATAAATAATCCTGTCTGCTTTTAGCTCGTTTATTCGATATCGCAACGCTGCCAAATCAGTCGTTGCATACAAATACGCACCATCAGACTTTTGAATAATAAACGGCAGGGGAGCACCGTCTTTTGTCTTAAAACCTTCCGGGAAAACACATATTGCGCCATCAGATTCAACAGCTAATCCCTGTTTTTTCAATTCTCCAACAACATCCGGCAAATCGTTATGATATGCACTTTCGCCTCGAACATCATCAATAGAAAGACTTACTCCAAGAATATTATAGATATAAGAACACTCGCACAACGTAATCTCACATGCAGCTTTCCAAATTGATTTGAGTTCTGGATCGTGTTTCTGAAGTTGATTTGTGATGTTTCGTATATTAACTGCAACATTTGGGTAATCTTTTTCTATTGCTACTACCCCTTTATAGCTTTCTTCCAGATCGCTAAGTTTCACTGCTCCTCTGTTTATCTCTGCCAAAATCTCCTGCCATGACTTCAATTGCCCATTAGGTGTTAATGCGTGTTTTTTGACACCGGCTAATGCTAATCCAAAGATAACCATTCCCATCGGTGCCCCCCAGTCGCCGATATGGTTTTGGCGGATGACTTTATGGCCTGCAAATTCGAGGAGTCTGCATATACAATCGCCTATGATTGTGCTGCGAAGATGGCCGACGTGCATTTGTTTTGCGATATTCGGGCCGGAGAAATCAACGACGACAGTCTCGCTTTTTTTAACTTTTTCAATTCCGAGTCTGTCTTTATCGGAGTTTATATCGAGCAGATTTTTTGTAACAAATTCAGGTTTAAGTTTTAGATTGATAAATCCTGCACCTGCAATTTCGGGTTTTTCGCAAATATCGTCAATTTGCAGAGCGGAGACGACCTTTTCAGCAAGCTGGCGGGGATTTGTTTTTAGCTTTTTTGCAAGGGCGAAGGCATTATTGCTTTGATAATCGCCAAATTTCGGGTCGGTAGCAGGGGTTACAATTGCAGGGACATTTTGGCCGGTTGCCTTTTCTATGGCCTGGCTGATTTTTTCGGAGATTATTTGAATTGAAGTTTTCATGCAATCTTAAATCTTTAATCCCTGCCTACGCAGGGACAAGTCTTTCCGCATCGCCCCAGAGCAGTTCAAGGTCATAATACTGTCTGAATTCTTCATCGAATATGTGAACCACGACATCTACAAAATCCAGCAGTATCCATTTAGCCTGCTGGTAGCCTGCCTTGCCGAAAAGGCCGAATTTATGTTCACGGCCAAGCTGCATAATTTCGTCCGCAACGGTTCGAATCTGTCTGTCGCTTGTTCCGGTTGCTATAAGAAAGTAGTCGGTTGCGGGACTTTTGCCTGTAAGGTCGAGTACGACAACGTTGGTGCAGCGTCTTTCGAGGGCGATTTTAGCAGCCTCGATAGCGAATTGTTTTGCGTTTAAAGGTCGTTTTTTTGCCAATTTTCCTTATCCATTAATTAAAAAAACGGGGTCGAGAGTTCTCGACCCCGATAGGATACATTTAATTATATTATAAGTCAACTATTTGCTGCTCAGATGCAGCCAATGCTCCACAACCGGTGCGAACTTAAGTATAACGCCTGTAAAGACCAGACTGACCATGCTCATCAGCTTGATAAGGATATTCAGGCTCGGCCCGGAAGTATCCTTGAAGGGGTCGCCGACGGTGTCGCCGACAACGGCAGCCTTGTGGGCAGGCGAGCCCTTGCCGCCGAGGTTTCCTTTCTCGATAAACTTTTTGGCGTTGTCCCAGGCGCCGCCCGAGTTGTTCAGAGTGACGGCCAGGACAAAGCCGCATGCCATAGCGCCCGTCAGAAGTCCTATGACACCCGGGATGCCGATTACGATGCCGGCGGCTACCGGCACGATAATTGCCAACAGCGACGGCAGAATCATCTCTTTTTGTGCACCGGCTGTTACAATGGAGACGCAGCGAGCGTAGTCGGGTTTCGTCCTGCCTTCCATAATGCCCGGCATTTCCCTGAACTGACGGCGGACTTCCTCGACGATTCTGCCGGCGTTTCTGCCGACGGCCTTCATCGCCATTGCACAGAACAAAAACGCCATCATACAACCGAGGAAGATGCCCGCGAGCAATCGCGGGTTCATAATTGTCAGGTCATAAGCAGCAAGCAAATCGGAGATGTGAGCCGTCGCAACATTGACTGCGCCTTCAACCTGCCTGCTGGGGGACGAGAAAAGAACTGCCCCGACTTTATAAACCCCACCGGGACTCTCTGATGCAAGCCGGGCAATCCAGATACGAATTTCTTCGATATTGGCGGCGATAAGAGCCAGTGCCGTCAGTGCCGCTGAGCCGATTGCGAAACCCTTGCCCGTCGCAGCGGTTGTGTTGCCGAGCGAGTCGAGTGCATCGGTCTTCTTGCGAATCTCCGGCCCAAGCCCTGACATCTCGGCGTTGCCGCCCGCGTTGTCGGCAATCGGGCCGTAAGTATCGGTCGAAAGCGTAATGCCCAGCGTCGCCAGCATACCTACTGCCGCAAAGCCGATGCCGTATAATCCCATCGCCATATCGGTAAAGCCGCCGGCAAAAGCATAGGCGGCAATGATGCAAACAGCTATAGTCACGACCGGCAGGGCCGATGACATCATACCATTCGCAAAGCCGGTAATGATGACCGTGCCGGAACCCATCTGGGCCTGCTCTGCAATCTCGCGGGTCGGCTTGTATTCATCGGAGGTGTAGTACTCGGTGAACTGGCCGATTAAGACACCAGCAATCAGGCCGACAACCACCGCACCAAATATGCCCCAGCTTATCCAGCCGACCATTGCAAGAATCGCCAACGCAACGACGACGAGGATTGAGCTGGTTAATGTCCCGGTAAGGAGTGCACGCAGCAGATTTTTCTGCGAAGCGTCCTCTTTACAGCGAACGATGAAAATACCGAATATTGAAAGCACCGTGCCCAGACCGGCGACAACCGAGGGGGCAAGAACTGCCTTGAGCGGGTCCATTCCCATTGAAGCCAGCACATTGGTTGACACCGCCGCACCAAGCGCCGCCGCAGCGAGAATCGAGCCGACATAGCTCTCAAACAGGTCGGCGCCCATACCGGCGACATCGCCGACGTTGTCACCGACGTTATCTGCGATTGTTGCGGGGTTGCGGGGGTCGTCTTCGGGTATTCCTGCTTCAACTTTTCCGACCAAATCGGCACCGACGTCGGCAGCCTTTGTGAAGATTCCGCCGCCGACGCGTGCGAACAGTGCCTGTGTTGAAGCACCCATACCAAAGGTAATCATTGTCGTAGTAATTTCTGTCAACTTGTGAGCCGGGTCCATACCGGCCTTCACTAATGTCAGCCCCCAAAGTATCAGACCATTCTTCATATGTTCGGGCGTATAGACCAGCCGGTCGAGAAGCCAATACCAGAATGCGATATTGAGCAGGCCGAAGCTGACAACCACAAGACCCATCACTGCACCAGACCGAAATGCCACCTGCAGCGCCCTGTTCAAGCTGTGTATTGCACCCTGGGCAGTCCTGCTGGATGCCTGCGTGGCCGTCTTCATACCCAAAAAGCCTGACAGTGCGCTGAAGAAACCGGCGGTTATGAAAGCAACCGGCACAAAAGGATTTTGTATGCCGACATAAGCCATTCCTGCAAAGATGAGGAACAGGACAAAAAACACAATGGCAACAACCCTGTACTGGCTGAAAAGATAGGCATAGGCGCCTTCACGGACATAAGAAGCGATGGCCTCCATTTTCTCGTTGCCCTTCGGCGCGGTCATCATCGCTTTGTAGAAGTAGTAGGCGACGAGCAGGCCTGCTATCGAACTCAGTGGTGCGACCCACCATATCCAGGGGATGCTCTCTGCTGCTATAGCGGCTGCAGCGATATTTTCTTGTGCCATCGCAGTTGCAGCGATAGTTAAAACTGTTACTGAAATTCCTGTTTTTGCGACTGTGTTTTTCACCTTTAGACTCCTTAGAACTGACTACTCTCAAATCGGCTGTTTGGCCGGTTTGAGTTTAATAAGCGCGAAATTGGCGACAGTCTATAGAGACTGTCGCTGTTTTTAAAGATTATTCTTTAAAAAATCCGGCAAATCTCGACAATTTTAAGCCTCTTTCTGGGGGACAAGTTAAAAACTCTGATATCCATAATTCTGTCCTTTCAAAATAAAAAACCCCTACCATTAATAGTAGAGGTTATTATCCTTTTTTAAGGCGGTTATTCGGTGAACCTCATCGCCCAATAAGTTCAATACTAATTTAAGAATAATAACATAATTTTAGACCGAGTCAAATAAAATTTTTTCATTCAGGCACCGCTTCTGCCCACTATTTTTTCGATGGCTCGAAACCAGGACTTCTTTTCATTATTTGTCTGTCCCCATCGCAGTGGCGGATATCTCTTGCTGACAAAATTGGCAGCATCGGCTTTAGTTTTTTCTAATTGGTCTATTTCCGTTTCAAATAAAAACTTCAGGAGCGAAACGTCCTCAAAATAATCTATAACTTTCATCAGATGCGGCATACACAGACCGCAGCTTTTTTCATACCTTGACCTGTGTTCATTGTGTCTCAAAACAGCCAGCAGCTCTTTAAGATATACTCTTTCTTTTTCGTCTAACTCGCGACATAAAGGGCATTTGACATCATTATCACTTAACCAGATTTTAGAACGGGTTCCTTTATATTTAATTGCATCGGCAAAATATTTTTGCTTGTGCATTCTCAGGATTTGCAACAACTTTTCGATTAACTGGACGGCAATGCCTGCAATGCCGTAATGAGTGCTCATTTGCTGAAATCGCCAAAAGTGATAGTTGCAGAATCCACCCGCTGTTAAAAGCTGTTTTCTTTGCTCTGAGTCTTTGGCACTTTCCGAGCTTAGCCCTACCCATCGACATAAACTATCAAATTCGTCCCGTTGCAACATAGCGCACAAAGGGCATCTATTCGAAGAAAAAGATTCGATAATTCTTGTACGTGTGTCTTTTGTTTCTTCCATATGGCATCTATTCCTCTGTGCCGTGATGCGTTCTTGCCATCAGTACAGTCCCAATAAATCCCACCGCGGCGGCATACCCAAATCCAAATCCCGGCCCCAATATAGTCCACAGCAGACCCACCAGAACGCTGGCTAAGAAATCGCCTATACCGTTAACCACGCCTAATACTCCATAAGCCGTACCAGCTATTTCATTACCGACGTAATCGCGCACTGCCACACCTTCCATCGTATCCTCCCAAGCAATGAAAATCCCCGCCAGCGCGAACAGCAGCAAAAACCACCAGATTGAAGGGATTGCAACGACGAAGCCCGCAAATGTAACAACCGCCACGCCATAGCCAAAGGCAAGATAGCGAGTTCGATCAAACCTGCTGCTTAGTGCACCTATTGGATAGGATGCCAGGGCATACACGATATTGCGAAACATATATAATAAGGCCGCAATTCGAGAGGCTTCGAGCATACCGATGTGCGGTTCAAGAACAGTTGTCGCCCGCAAGATCATCAATGTGGGCGCAAAATCAGAAATTCCAAACACGCCCACTGCGACAAGGAACACCCTGTATTTTTTGGGCATATTCCTGATCGTTTTCCAGAAGCTCAGCTTGTGATTAGGCGAGCGTCTCTTCTCAGTCACCAGCAGCGCCATGGATAGAACCGACAGGATGCCCGGCACTAATGTGAGCAGAAAGATAACCCGGAAAGCCGAACCTGGCGCATCGGCTAAAATCGGGAAAAGTTTGAAAACATAATTCGTTACGCTTGGGTAGCTCGAAAGAAATGTAAGCAGTCCGAATGCGGCAAGGGGGCCGACAACTGCGCCTGCGGTGTCTCCGGCTCTGTGGAAACCGAATGCCTTGCCCCGATCCTCGATGGAAACCGAATCGGCCAGCATTGCATCCCGCAAGGGACCGCGTATGCCGCGGCCAAGCCAGCCCACCGCTCTTGCCAGCAATATCAAAGGCCATGCCAGCGCAAATGCAATTATTGGTATTGCGATTCCGGTCAGGGCGTACCCGATGACAGACCATGTTTTGCGATGACCTATTCTGTCGCTGTGAAAGCCCGCACCAAGCTTAATAAAGCTCGACAGGGCGTCGGCGATTCCCTCGATAGAGCCCAGAGCCGCTGCCGAAGAACCGATAACCTGCATGAACTGCGGCAAAACCGCTGTCGCCATTTCATGGCAAAAATCGCTCAAAAAACTTGTTAAACCGAATGCGAAAACGTTCTTATTCAACCATCGCGGCATTTATTACCTCATTTCTGTCTTCTTTCCAAAATTTCGCACAGCCTTCGTATTTCTTCAATAACCAAATCGATCTTTGGGTCAAGATAGTTTTTTAACGTTGGCGTAGCATCTGAGTCTTTGGTGCTTTCAACGCTCAGCACTACCCAGTGACATAAATTATCAAATTCGTCCCGGCGTAACAGAGCGCATAAAGGGCATCTATTCGAAGAAAAAGATTCGATAATTCTGATGCGCATATTTTCTGTTTTTTCCATTTCTTAATCGCCACACAAGAATGCTACATTTCCTACAGCCTCATCATATTAATTGGTTCCGTTATCCTGCTGTCCATTTTTGCGACAGCGAAATCAGTCATTTGTTTGCTTCTTACACAACTCACTGGCTCTGGTCGTCAAATTCGTCGCCCTTGAATCTGTGGCCAAGATAGCTTTTGCGAACAAGCTCATTTTTCACAATTTCAGCGGGACTGCCTTCGGCAATAACCCTGCCGTGGTCTATTACATAAGCCTGGTCGGCGACTTCGAGAGTTCTTTCAACATTGTGGTCGGTAATTAGGATGCTAATTCCTGAAGCGGCAAGCCTGTGAATCTCAGCCTGCAATTCCTGGACAACAATGGGGTCAACGCCGCTAAAAGGCTCATCCAGCAAAATCAGTGAAGGGTCAGTAATCATCGCTCTTGCAACTTCAACTTTTCTGCGTTCGCCACCTGAAAGAAATCTGGCCTGAATATTGGCCACCTCGCGCAGGTCGTAACGTTCTATTAAATCATCGGCTCTTCGGTTGCGCTCGGCTTTGGTTATCGGCATCGTTTCGAGTATGGCCAGCAGGTTGTCGCGTACGGAAAGACGCTGGAAAACACTGGGCTCCTGTGAAAGATAGCCCATACCGAGCCTTGCGCGTTTGTACATAGGAAGTTTCGTAATATCGGTGCCTTCAAATATGACCGAGCCGCCATCGGGTTCTACCATTCCGATTATCATTCTGAATGTTGTGGTTTTGCCTGCACCGTTGCGGCCGAGCAGGCCGACGATGCTCCGCTGAGCAACCGAAATATTAATATGGTCAACCACTGTCCTGCCGTAATACTTCTTTACCAGTTGGCAGGTTTCAAGGATAACCATTATATACGCCTTTTAAATTTTCTAAAAATAAATCGGCAAAATAAGGCTTAACAGAAGTCCCAGAGTAAGAAAGACAACAAGAGTAAAAACAGCCGCCTCAAGAGCTGTTTTAAAGACCTGCTGCTTATCAGGATAGTGATGCTTATATTCTTCATAAGTAATCAAAAAGGCCATAGCTGCCGCTGGAAGGCTTAAAACGGCTGCAATACAAAATAAAGCAATTGATAGAGCTCCATTTTTCATATCGATTAGCTCAATGGACCGCTGAAGACGGCTCGCTTGCCCAATTCGGCCTCAATTTCCAATAACCTGTTGTATTTTGCGATTCGCTCACTGCGACAAACAGAGCCGGTCTTGATTTGCCCACCGCCCATAGCGACAGCAAAATCAGCCATGAAGGTATCTTCCGTTTCGCCGCTTCGGTGTGAAATCACGTATCCCCAGCCGGCTTTTTGACATAGCTGTATTGCCTCTATAGTTTCAGTTACTGTGCCTATCTGGTTAAGCTTGATAAGAACTGCGTTTGTTGTCTTTTCTTTTATGCCTCGTTCGATAAATTTTTTGTTGGTTACATATATATCATCGCCGACAATCTGTATCTTGTCTCCGAGTTTCTTTGTCTGCAATTTGAAGCCGTCCCAGTCTTTTTCGGCAAGACCGTCTTCTATGGAGACGATTGGATATTGACTAATCCATTGTTCGTAAAGTTCAGTCATTTCAGCGCTGGTTTTCTTTCCCTGGCCTGATTTGCTTAAATTATATTTGCCGTCTTCATAAAACGAACTGGCAGCCGGGTCCAGAGCAATGGCAATATCCTTATCGGGCTTGAAACCGGCCGTTTCAATCGCTTCAACAATGACTTCGCAGGCCTGATTATTGCTCTTGAGATTTGGAGCAAAACCGCCCTCATCGCCGACACTTGTCGCGTAACCTTTTTTCTTTAAAATTGATTTGAGACAGTGGAATGTTTCTGCCCCAAAACGCAGAGCCTCGGCAAAACTTGGAGCGCCAACTGGCATAATCATAAATTCCTGAAAATCGATACTATTGTCGGCATGTTTGCCACCGTTGAGGATGTTCATCATAGGAATTGGAAGTATAGCCGCTTTTGGGCCGCCTAAATAAGCGTATAAAGGCGAGCTGGCATCCATCGCTGCCGCTCTTGCAACAGCCATCGATACGCCGAGAATCGCATTAGCTCCCAGTTTGGCCTTATTCGGTGTGCCATCCAATTCAATCATCAGACGGTCAATCTCGTCCTGATGCGATGGATACATACCCGCCAGCCGGGGGGCTATAACTTTGTTGACGTTTTCCACCGCCCTAAGCACACCTTTGCCGTTGTATCGTTTTTTATCCCCATCTCTCAATTCCACAGCCTCATTTTCGCCGGTAGATGCCCCGGATGGAACTGATGCAGATGCCCGGATACCATTATCGAGTGAACAAAATACGCGGACGGTTGGGTTGCCGCGAGAGTCGAGAATTTCCATTGCACTTATCGAAATTATTTTTGCATTCATAATTATGTCCTTTTACTTTTATAAGAATTATTTTTCATTCTGTTTAATCCATTCAATTATCATTTTTAACTCCTCATTCGTCTGTGCGTATTTAATATCCACTTTTTCTATGTATTTTTTTGCTTCTTCGCAGTTTCCCTGTCTATATAGACACCACGCGAGATGATATACAAAACGGTATTCGAAGGGGTTGAGCCATATAGCCCTGCGAAATTGAGATTCGGCAAATTTATAGGCGCCGCGCGAAAGAAGATACATTCCAAGAGCATCCCGGTCATAACCAAGATAGCGGCTTGGACGAAGGAGTTCTTCCCTGCGTTCGTTGGCGTCCTTCTGAACATCATTTTGCCCGGAAATAGTCATAAAAAAACTCCTTCCTTTGGTTTCGGAAAGAGTTTTTTACGTGTTCAGTTGTCCACTCCTGCCAAAACCAAATTATTCCGGTAGGAGTCATCAGCCCTTCGGGCAGTTTTTCGGAGAACTCCATCTCCACACAAAATAGAATTATACAAGGAGGAAAATCGATGTCAAGTAGCAGTATGTAATCAATTTAGAGTCTATTCTTTTTTATGTATGATAATCAGCGTTAATCCTTATGTATTCAGCACTTAAGTCGCAACCATAGCAGAAATCGCTGTGTTTTCCTGCACCTAAATTTACCGCAATTGTATGTTCTTTTTGCTTTATGATTTTAGAAACTTTTTTCGGGTCGAATTTCACAGGCTGACCGTTTTTAAAAACGGCTGTATTTCCGATTGAGCAGGACAGTTTCTCAGGATTTAGTTTTACGCCGCAGCTTCCGACCGCGCAGATTATTCTGCCCCAGTTCGCATCTCCGCCGTGAATTGCACATTTCACAAGGTCATAATTAGCAACGGCTCTTGCCGCTTTTGCTGCGTCAGCTTTTGTCGCTGCACCTTTTACAATTACTTTAAACATTCTCGTAGCACCTTCGGCATCGAGTGCCATTTGTTTTGCCAAATCGGTGCAAAGCTGTGAAAGTGCATCAGCGAATTTTTTGTATCGCGGACAAATTTTTATGATGAGTCGATTGCCGGCAAGGCCGGAAGCGAGAATGATTGCCGTATCGTTTGTGCTCTGATGGCCGTCAACGGTGAGTTTATTTATTGAGCTGCCGACAGCATCGGCGAGCGCCTTTTGCAGCAGTGGTTTGCTGATTGAGACATCAGTTGTGATAAAGCAAAGCATTGTTGCCATATTTGGTCCAATCATTCCTGCTCCTTTGATTGTCCCTGCGATTTTTATTTGAGCGCCGTCGATATTGATTGTTTTAAAGGCTTGTTTCGGTCTTTTGTCTGTTGTCATTATTGCCTGTGCAAAGTCGTTTCCTGCCTTTGCGCTGTTGGTTAATTTTACAATTGCCTGTTTTATTCCCGTCTTGATTTTTTCGATTGGCAATTGATGACCGATTATGCCCGTTGAAGCGACCAGAACATCAGAAGATTTTGCGCCAATGAGTTGAGCGGTTTTTGCACACATTTTTTCTGCGTCAATAAGGCCTTTTTTCCCTGTGCAGGTATTTGCGTTGCCGGAATTGACGATGACAGCTTTTATTGTGCCGGTTTTAATATGTTTTTTGCAGACGGCAACAGCAGCGGATACTACTTTATTAGTTGTAAATACTGCCGCCGCCTTTGCTCCTGCAGGACAAGCTAAAATTGCGAGGTCTTTTTTACCTGAGATTTTTATACTGCAGCTTATTCCCGCTGCCAGAAAACCTTTCGGCGCCGTTATTGTAGTATTTTTCATTTTGGTCCTCCAAATGTCATTCCCGCGAAAGCGGGAATCCAGTTATCCGCTTAAATCATCATATAAGTCATTCCAGGCTGGATTTGTCTTTTCAATCAATTCTAATTTCCACTGCCTGTTCCATTTCTTTAATTGTTTTTCTCTGGTTATTGCATTAGAGGCGTCATTATGGATTTCGTAATAAACAAGGTTGTGAACGCCGTATTTTTTCGTAAAACCGTCAGCCAAATTATTTTTATGTTCGTATACTCTTTTAAGTAAATCGTCTGTCACACCAATATATAAAGTACCGTTTTTTCTACTGGCCAGAATGTAAACAAAGTATTGTTTCGTTAGCATTCTGAAGGATTATATCAAAGATGGCAAGTTTCTGCACTCATTAAAATAAAACTTTGCAATTTGTCATACCCGTGAAACTTGTCCTCAACCTGATTGGGGAACGGGTATCCAGAAAAATAAAAAAATGGATTCCCGCTTTCGCGGGAATGACAGGGGGGAAGTCAATTTTTTGTTTGCCGTATTTATGACAGGATTGTAAAATTCACAGAACATGAAAAAGAGATATGATTTCAGCAAAGGCGTCAGGGGTAAATACGCCGGTAAATACAAGGCAGGAACCAATATTGTTTTACTTGACCCGGATGTTGCAAAGGTCTTTAAAACGCCGAGGTCGGTAAATCAAGCCTTAAGGTCTTTGACTCGTATTATCAAGGCTCAGGGACAAAAGGCATAAAGTATATTTGTGCCAGTGTCTGTTGGCAGTAATCCGTTTCAGTTTGCTAATGTCTCTTCCCCAGATTATTTAGCAAATAGATTCATGAGGATAGGGATTGTTATTTTTTGACACGCCAATCCGCCAAGGAGAGCGAAGAACATGGGGGAAAGGGCTCCCATCAGTCCTGTTAAGGCACGAGCGACGACAATTTCTCCTTTGAGCCGGTCTGCACGATTAAGGTTTGTTAGCATTTTTACGGCGAGCCACGCCATCATTGCTGTGGGATATCCAGAAATGTCACGTGCAACTAAGACTATGAAGAAAAGTTGCTCGATTGCTCCTTGTAACCACGGAGGTATCGGTTCGACTTTGTACCCCGTTATTTGTGGAGAGTTTTTTTGATAATATTCATTTTCGAATTTTCCATAGGTCTCGTCATCACATTTTGCCCATCGTCGAATAATCATAAGAAATACTGTAATCACAATGTTCCCCAACACCCCCCCCCCACACAATTGAAATTGACAAACCTATAATCCAAAGAATTATCTTGTCCGCCATTTTTTTATTCCTTTCTAATGCAATATTGTAATTTTCACGTAAATGCCCGAGATGTAAGGAATTTATCAGTTTTTGGCCGAGTTTCCTTACTTCTTTGCATCCTTATTTCCTTGCTTCCTTATTATAATTATAGCATAATTTTCTGTCTTTTAAAGGCCTTTAGTATCTTTACTTCTCGGGTCGGTAAGTTCGACAGGGCCATTTGTCAGAATTCCCTTCATAGCAAGGTCTCTGAACTTTGCCGAAGGGTCATAAAAGGTAAGCGATATATCAACAGTATTAACCATTATGCCGGGTCTGTTTAGTTTCAGTTGTTTTATAATTACGCCATCCGGCTGAATAAAGCATGATGGATACGGCGAGATTTTTCCGCTCGCATTAGCTAAACTTACCCAGAAATAATTTGAAGCCGCATTTGCCTGCATTGTTTGGCGAATAATATGTTTGTGGACGGATTGTTCTTTTTGGCGAGCGTTGTAGAACGATTGAAATATGCACTGGACGTTAAGTTTTTTCAGTTCTCTGTACACTTCTGGGAAACGCAGGTCAAAGCAAATAAGCAGGGCACATTTGACGCCATTGATTTCGAAAGTTACGAATCTATTGCCCGGTGTATAATGATTTAAATCTGTCTCGGTGCAGAATCGTTTGTCGTATCTATCTTCAATTTGACCTTGTGGATTGATGAGATATAGGCAGTTATGCGGCTTATTCGGCGGCGTAAGTTTATGCGAACTGCCGAGTGCGACCCACAGTTGCAATTCTGCGGCAAGAGCTATAATTTTTTTGGTTTCTTCGATAAGTTCTTCCCAATCATAGCTGTCAAAATTTTCAAAATCCACGCCTGCGTAGCCGCTTAATGCGCATTCGGAAAAGTGGACTATGTCAGCGTCGAGTTTTCTTGCCTTTTTGAGGAATTTATGAATATATTTTGCATTCTGCCGGACAGATTCAGTAACAGGAAATTGACAAGTTGCGACTTTAATCTGGCCGGGAATTGGCATTGCTATAAAAGCCCCAAAGTTTCATCAAAACCGTACATTATATTCATATTTTGTATTGCTTGACCTGATGCGCCTTTTATCAGGTTATCTATTGCGCTGAAGATGACTATCTTGTCTTTGCAAACGGCAGGATAGATATGGCAGTAGTTGGTTTTGGCAACATCTTTTAGCATTGGTGCGTTATCGAGTATTTGTACAAAACGTTCGTTTTTGTAAAAGTTTTTATACAGTTCGGCCAGTTTTTCTGCTGTAATTTTTTCTTTAGGCTTACAGTAGATTGTTGACAGTATCCCGAGGTCGAACGGCCCTGCATGTGGCTGGAAGAGCACATCGATATTTACACCCGCGATTTCTGTCGCGATTTGTCCCATTTCCGGCTGGTGACGGTGGTTGCCGATACCGTATGCGAAGAAGTTTTCGTTCATATTGGGGAAATGGAAGATTTTTGACGGTTTTTTCCCTGCTCCGCTTATGCCGGTAACGGCATTTACTATGATTGAAGGCTCGATGAGTTTATTTTTTAACAAGGGTGCGGTGCCGAGTATAAAGCCTGTTGGGAAGCAGCCGGGGTTTGCGACAAGTTTCGCATTTTTTATTTTATCGCGGTACAGTTCGCACAGGCCATAGACAGCGTGTTTGAGATTTTCAGCGTCGCTGTGCGGCTGATAGTATTTTTCATAGACTTTGATATCTTTGATTCGGTAATCTGCACTGAAGTCGATGACTTTCAAACCTGCTTTAAGCAACTTTGGCACAAACTCCATCGAGACCTTATGCGGCAGACAGCAGAGGACGGTTTTTGCCTTTGTCGTAAGTTTATTCAAATCGAGCGGTTCGATATCGACTCTGCAGCGTCCCTTAAAGCGGGGAAAGACTTCAGCAATGTTGCCGCATTCTTCCGGCAGTGCGGTAAGGTAGGTAAGTTTTACCTGCGGATGACGCAGCAGTATTTCGATGGCTTCGGCGCCGGTATATCCGCTTGCGCCTATGATGGCAACTGTTAACATATTTATTCTCCCAAAATAAAAAAAAGGCCGCATCTCTTTCGCGGCCATTGTAATAATCTTGTGTGTAATTTGCAATCAGCGTTTTGAGAACTGGAATCTCTTTCGGGCTCCAGCCTGGCCGGGTTTTTTCCTTTCGACCATCCTGCCGTCTCTTGTCAGGTATCCGCCGTCTCTGAGTTTTTGAGTCAGTTCCGGGTCGTAAATTTTCAGAGCTCTTGCGATGCCGAGCATAACGGCGCCGCTTTGGCCTGTGATGCCTCCGCCTTTTACATTAACGAACACGTCAATGTTTTTTTGAGTGTCTGTTGCCTTTAGCGGTGCGACAACAGCGTTGATATCCTGCGGTCTTGTGAAATATTTGGTCAATTCTTTGTTATTGATTTTAAGTTCGCCTTTTCCTGGTTTGATTCTGACTCTTGCTACGGATGTTTTTCTTCTTCCAGTGCCCCAGATGAAGATATTTTTTGGTTCACTCTTTTGCGCACTTTGCCCGGCCGGTGAATGTTGTTTTGCTCCTGTCGGCTCACTTTTAGGATTTTCTGCCATATTCCTTTTTCCGTAATTTTTTTACAGTTCTAATATTTGCGGTTTTTGAGCGGTATGTTTATGTTCGTTACCGCGGTAAATTTTAAGTTTTTTCATCATATGCCTTGCGAGCGTGTTTTTCGGCATCATACGTCTTACAGCCAGTTCGATTACTTTTTGCGGTTTCTTTGCCATCATTTCATGAAAGCTTAAGAATTTGTGTCCGCCGGGATAGTGTGTATAGTAGTCGTACTGTTTGGTTTCGTCTTTTTTTCCGGTGAGCCGCACTTTTTCAGCGTTTATAACGATGACGAAATCGCCTGTATCGACGTTTGGCGTATAGATAGGTTTTGTTTTGCCCATCAGTATAGGTGCGATTTTGGCAGCCAGTCTGCCGAGAATAGCTCCGTCGGCGTCGACAATGAGCCATTTTCGCTGGATTTCTTCTTTTTTAGCCAGAAAACTCTTCATAATGAACCATTTCCCTGAAATTTTGAAAACGGCGCATTATAACTGCCAAAAAGGAGGTGTCAACGCATTTTTTTGAGGGATTTTGGAGTTACGTCAGGATTTTAAGGCTCAGTTGGTCTGTTATTATTAGTTAGCTGCATCCCATTGAGTTTCCGCAGTTATAGCATTTATAGCAGGAACCGTTTCTGACGGTAATAGCCCCGCAGATGTCGCAGACCGGTGCATCGTCCTGAAAATGTTCAAACTGTGCATTAAACTGCTGCATTGCGGCAGTTTCGGCCTGTATATCGCTGTCGCCTTTGACGACTGAGGTTACCATAGCAACTGCTCTATTGGCAAATTCTGCGAACCTGCTTTTTTCCCCTTTGCCCACGGCTGGGTTTTGCAGCTCAACGGGTTTTATCTGTGGCTTTGCCTGTGCAGCTTTTACCTCAGCGATTTTTTTTGCAAGGTCTTTTGTCTTTTCGACGAGCGTTTTTGCGGTGGTTGTGGTCTTATTTTCCGGCGGATTGCCTTCAGAGCGGTTCGGCGTATTCTTTTCCGCATAACCCGGTATGAATTCGCATCCCATCCAGCAGAAGATATAGTCGATAAGGCTCTTTGCGAAGGGTATATTTTTGTTTGAGGTCATTCCTGCCGGCTCGAATCTTGCGTGCCTGAACTTATCGACCAATGTAATCAGCGGCACGCCGTACTGCAGCGCCATTGAAACGCAGGTGCCGACGACGTCCATCAAACCGCCGACAGTGCTGCCTTCCTTTGCCATTGTGATGAACAGTTCGCCCGGCTGGCCGTCGTCGTACAGTCCCACTGTCAGATAGCCTTCATGCCCTGCGACGGAGAATTTATGTGTGATGCTCTTTCTGGTCTCCGGCAGTCTGCGTCTGTAAGGTTTGGCGATGACTGCTGTAGCTGTTTTTGAATCATCTTTATGTTCGTCCGTTTTGACAGGCTGGAGCATTTTGGAGCTGTCCCGATAGATGGCAACAGCTTTGAGTCCCATTTTCCAGCCTTCAATGTAAGCTGATTTGATTTCGTCAACTGTAGCTTCTTTCGGCATATTGATGGTTTTGCTGATGGCTCCGCTGATGAAGGGTTGAACCGCTGCCATCATTTTCAGATGTGCCATATAGTGAATGCTGCGAGAGCCTTTTTGTGGTTTAAATGCGCAGTCGAAGACGGGAAGGTGTTCTTTGTTAAGTTTTCTGCCGGTTTCGATAGTATCATCTTTGTCGATGTCGTCGCAGATATGTTTAATGTCTTCGGCGTTGTATCCGAGTCTTTCCAGAGCCATAGGTATGGTTCTGTTGACTATTTTCAGGATGCCGCCGCCGGCCAGCAGTTTATATTTTACAAGTGCGATATCCGGCTCGACTCCTGTTGTATCGCAGTCCATCATAAATCCGATGGTTCCTGTTGGTGCAAGGACCGTGACCTGAGCGTTTCTAAAGCCATATCTTGTTCCGGCATCGAGAGCCTGGTCCCATGCGTCTTTTGCGCTGCTCAGCAGATATTCCGGGCAGTATACTTCTGAGATATTTCTGCAGTGCTGGCGGTGCATGCTGATTACGTTCAGCATGGCTTGTGCATTTTGCTGATATTTTGCGAAAGGTCCTTTTATTGATGCAAGTTCGGCGCTGACGGCGTAAGCGGTTCCTGTTATGATTGCGCTGATAGCCGATGCTAATGTTCTTGCTTGGTCGCTGTCGTAGGGCAGCGCAAGGCTCATAACAAGACTGCCGAGATTGGCGTAGCCCAGCCCCAGCGCCCTGAAGTTATGGCTGTTTTCCGTGATAGGGGCATTGGGATAGCTGCCGTTATCGACAAGAATTTCCTGTGCGATGATGAAGATTCGTATTGCAGCCTTGAATCTTTCAACGTCGAACGAGCCGTCATCGTTTCTGAACTTCATCAGGTTAAGCGACGCCAGGTTGCATGCCGAATCGTCGATGAACATATATTCGCTGCACGGATTGGAGGCGTGTATTGCGCCGGCGTTCGGGCATGTATGCCATCTGTTGATAGTGGAGTGATACTGAATGCCGGGGTCTCCGCAGAGTCTTGTAGCTTCGGCGATTAGGTCGAGCAGTTCGCCGGCCTTGTATTGCACGGATGGTTTACCCGTGGTAACTTCGTGAGTGGTCCAGATTTCGTCTTTTTCAGCAGCCTGCATGAATTCGTCTGTAACCCTTACCGACAGGTTTGAGTTCTGAAACAGTACGCTGTTATAGGCATCGCTGTTGAAAGGACCTCCGTATCCTGCCTTGATAAGGGCTCGTGCCTTTTTTTCCTCTTCCATTTTGCAGGTGATGAAATCCTTTATATCCGGGTGCGTAACCATAAGCGACTGCATCTTGGCGGCTCTTCTGGTTTTCCCGCCTGATTTAACGACGGCTGCGATTTGGTCATAGACTCTCATAAAGCTCAGCGGGCCTGATGGTTTTCCTCCGCCAGCCAGTTTCTCTCTGCTGCTTCGCAGTGTTGACAGGTCTGTGCCGGTGCCTGAGCCGTGTTTGAACAGCATTGCTTCGTTCGCAGCCAGTCTCATTATGTCTTCCATAGTGTCTTTTACCGACTGGATAAAGCACGCCGATGCCTGCGGATATTCATAGCTGCTTTTGCATTGAACAGGTTTATTCTGCTGACTGTCCCAGTGCCAGTTGTGTTCGCCGCCATCGATGTTATAGACATCTTTTAGTCCCACGTTGAACCACACCGGCGAATTGAATGCACCGTACTGGTTGACACACAGCCAGGTAAGTTCGTTGTAGAAATTTTCAGCATCTGTCTGTGTGGCGAAGCATCCGTCTCTTTGTCCTCTGTCTGCAATAGTTTTGCAGACTCGATGTACAAGTTGCTTGACGGAATGCTCTCTACTGCCTTCGATATCTCCATAGAAGTATTTGCTTACGACGACCTTTGTAGCAAGCTGGCTCCAGAAGGCCGGCACTTCGACATCGTTTTGTTCGAAGATGACTTCTCCGCTGTCACCTGTGATTTTTGCCTGTCTTATCTCCCATTCAATCTCATCGAAGGGATGCACAGTAGGTGTGGAGAAAATTTGATTTATTTTAAGCCCTTTTGATTTTTTCTCCTTTGGGTTTGGGCTTTGCCAGTTCTTCAGACCGTTTTTTTCATTTCTTTCCATAGAACCGTTCGAGTTGTTTACCGTAGTCATTTAAGCCTCCCTGCAAAAATAAGCCTCCTTGCAGCTAATACTACTCTGCGAAGTAGCGCTTCGCTACATAGCACGAGATACACAATATGTTGTAAATACTGGGGTTGAAGCCCCAATATATTGGTGATTGCTACCATAAAACATACTACGCCTTGTGAGGTATTTAATCAATTGAAAAAACGAAAAAATTCTTCAAATTTCGTTAGTCCTTGTGGCTTCTGAACCTGCGGAAGAAATTTTTTGAGTATTTATTGATAAAATTACTTTTATGGTGTTGTAGGGGGGGTCTGGCCGAAAAAAATTGTTTTACATCGGGTTTTTGGTTAAAAATAAAGGCAATGAAAAAGGAAGATTTATCGGCTGTTTATAACAGGCTGCGAAGGAGCATTAAGGAGCTTCCAGCAGCTCCGGGTCTGTATTTTATGAAGGATTCCGTCGGCACTGTCCTTTATATTGGCAAGGCCAAGAATCTTCGCTCTCGTGTCGGTAGTTATTTTCAGGCTGGTGCTGATATGGTTTCCAGCCGTGGCCCGCGGATAGCCGAGATGCTTACGAGGGTCAGGTCCGTTGATTATCTTGAGACTAAAGATGAGGTTGACGCTGTTTTACAGGAAGCAAGGCTGATAAAGGACATTCGCCCGCCGTATAACGCAGACCTGACGGATGACAAGACATTTCCGTATCTTGAGATAACAATTCGAGATGAATATCCAGCTATTTATGCAACGAGAAAGCCGAAAAGTAACAGTCGGCTGTTTGGTCCGTTTGCAAACGCAGGCGATTTACGTTCTGCGATTGTAGTTCTTCAGAAGATATTCAAGTTTCGCACCTGTCGGCTGGATATTCTGGAGTCTGACAACAAGCGTCGTTTCTTTAGACCGTGCATTTTATACAGCATAAAGCAATGTTCTGCTCCCTGTGCGGACAAGATAAGCAAAACTGATTACCGCAAGATTATTAAGGATTTGATAAATTTTCTCAATTCAAAGCGTTCAGTGGTTCTTCGCCGACTCAAAAAGCAGATGTCCGAGGCAGCAGCCCGCAGGGATTATGAAAAAGCCGCTATATACCGCGACAGAATCCATCTGATTGAGAATCTGGATAAAAGAGGTAGTGTTGGAAAGGACGTCCAGCCGGAGGTTTTCGCAATTGAGCCGTCAGAGGCTCTTGAAAAGCTCCAGAAAATACTGGACAGTTCCAATCCTGTACGTGTAATAGAGGGTTTTGACATAGCCCATATCAGCGGCTCAGAAACGGTTGGTTCACTGGTTCGGTTTATTGATGGCAGACCTTTTAAGAATGGCTATCGCAGATATAAAATCCGCACAGTCAGCGGAATAGATGATTATGCCTGTTTGAAGGAAGTTTTAGTTCGCCGCTATCGTCACGCAGCGGCGGGTGAGGAGCTTTGGCCTGATTTGGTTTTAGTTGACGGCGGTATTGGTCAGCTCCACGCGGCCGAAGATGCCTTTAAGGAATTGAAAGTTGTACCGCCGAAACTTACCTCAATTGCCAAGAGAGAGGAGATTATTTATGTCTCCGGCAAAAATGAACCTTTGAAATTGCCCCCCAGCAATCCTGTCAGAAAATTGTTGCAGTATGTCCGTGATGAATCACACCGTTTTGCGCAGCATTATCATCACATCTTACGTAGAAAAAAGACCCTTGGCGGTTCTTAGCGGATAAGCCACGAGCTGATGCGGAACAGAATTTTTTCGAAAGTGCTGTCGACTGCATAAGAGCTCGCCTTCAGGCCTTGTTTTAATATTTTCATAAGACCTTTGTGCCCGCCCTCGAAATGGAGTGTATTTGCGATATTTTTTGTTTCGCTCACTTCGTAGTCACAGCCTCTTATTATCACGGCCGGCACTCCTGCATCGCCTTGTCCGAACAGCAGGGCAGAGGCCGCAGTGATTTCATGAGCAACAAGGTCGATACCGCCGAATTTTGATTTTCCAAACTTATCTTTTTTTCCGAAATTTGCCGAGCATGGGTTTATGCCGGCAGAGCCTACAGCTATATCGATGGTTCCAAGCGGTACTATTTCCGTATCGGCCAGGATTACCGCGATATTTTTGCCTGTAATTTTCCGGATTTCAGCCCTGATTTTTGCAGCCTCAGCGTCCGGGTCCTCCGGCATAAGGCTGACGATTCCTGCCGGATGATTCGAGCCGTCGATGCCTGCGTCGCAGGTGCAAATTCTGCCGTTTTTGCTTTTTGTTACGAAGATAACCTTTTCATCATCACACAATTTTCTGCTGTTATCGGCCTGGCGGCTTGATGCGGTTATGTAGTCAGTCAGCGCTCCTTTTAGCGGAATAACGAGTATGATTTGGTGTCCTGCATCAAGAATCATCTGAACCCATATTGGGTCCTTGCCGGTTTTTTTTGAGATTTTCAGCGCCTTTTTGCTTATTTTGACGTCTGTTTTTTTTCTTGTCAGTCCCAGAGCCTTTGAGACTATTTTGCTGGTCAGCACGATAATGTCTTTTACATTTATCCCGACGTTTTCGTTTTTTGCACAATCGCAGATGATTTGAGCAAGATTGTCGCCCGCCTTAATTTCTGGTATCGTTTGCAGACCTATAAGTTCGATTTTTTTCATATTATTGCCTTATAAACCCTGTTAATCGGATGTCTTTGTCGAATCGTTTTTTTTCTCTATAATTTTTTTTGAGCCAATTGTAAAGTTTTTTCATTGGTTGTGAAGTTTTTACTTTGCCTTTTTCGGCAAGTTTCTCATTTGAGGTATAAATAATAATCTGGTCTGCCAGTTTTTGTTTCAGAAATGATGTTATAACTTCTTTTCCGCCCTCGACGAGGACTTGCTGGGTATTTTTCTGGGCAAGTTTGTCGATGACATTTTTTATATTGCATTTGCCGTTGACAGGAGAGACCGTAATAATTTCTGCTCCTTTTTTCTTCAGGAGCAGCGTTTTTTTATCGTTTTTAAGAGTGGTAAATATAAGTATCGGCGTTTTTTTTGCTGTTTTGATTAAATTGCAGTTCAGCGGGGTTTTTAATTGGCTGTCGAGTACAACCCTTATCGGCTGATTGCCGGTATCCGGCCTTGCGGTAAGCATTGGGTCATCGGCAAGGACCGTATTTATGCCGACGAGGATTGCCTGGGCTTTTCTTCGCAGTTTATGGACATCTTTTCGACTTTTAGAATTTGTAATCCATCGTTTTTTATCGGTTCGGGCTAAAAATCCATCTGCACTTTGTGCCCATTTGATTATTACCCAAGGTTTTTTTGTTCTGGCGAATTTGAAGAAGGCTGCATTTAGTTTTTGAGCCTCATTTTTGCAAAGGCCTGTTTTGACCTCAATACCCGCTTTTTTTAGGATTTTGAAACCTTTGCCGTTGACTTTTTTGGTTGGGTCTTTTGTTGCTGCAACTACTTTTTTTATACCAGCTTTTATGATTGTCTTTGTGCAAGGCGGCGTTTTTCCAAAATGGCAGCACGGTTCGAGTGTTACATACATTGTGGCGCCGGCAGGGGATTTTTTGCAGTTTTTTAGGGCGTTTATTTCAGCGTGAGGGCCGCCGAATTTTTTATGAAAGCTTCTGGCGATGATTTTATTGTTTTTTACGATTACGCAGCCGACCATAGGGTTCGGCTCAACATTGCCTAATCCGCCAGCGGCGAACTTCAACGACAACTGCATATAATATTTATCATTCATTAGAAGGTTTTCATTTAATCATGTTCCCTAAACTTTTCTTTGCTTTTTCCATACTTCTCTTTGCTTCTTCTAAAATATTTTCGAATTTATTTATCTCAAATAAAAGCAAAGGAATCTGTGTTTTCTGCAAGCGATTACCGAGTTCTTCCAAATCATTTTTCTGATTCTTGTCGTATAGAATTGAGGCATCACCACTAAGAACTTGTTTCACATGTTTACATAATTTTCGGTTATCTCCAGCAGGGCAAGAGCAAAAAATAGATATTTTATTTTCTTCAAAGTAACATTTGACAGTATAGGGGATATCAGAAGAACTACTTTTAGCTAATATCTCAATATTCTTTTTTACTCCCATAAAAGACCTTCTTTCCTTGACGGAGTTTTTTTTGGAATGAGTTGTAGAAATTCGTTTTCGTTAATTACTTTGACTTGCAATTCACGTGCTTTATCCAGTTTACTGCCTGGGTTTTTGCCTGCCAACACAAAGTCGGTGGCTTTACTAACGCTAGAGCTTGTCTTGCCACCGGCGTCTCTGATTGCCTGTTCGATTTGCTGTCTGTTGAAGTTGATAAATGTGCCGGTTACAACAAAGGTTTTTCCCGCCAGTTTGCCTTTGGCTTTGGCCTTTTTGGGTAGTTCTGGTTTAACTCCTGCTGATATTAACTCCTCTATAATCGCTTTGTTTTTAGGATTTTTTATATAATCACAAAGGCTGTCTATCATTTCGTCGCCTATATCTTTTAATCTTTCGTTTTTCTGTAACTCTTCGTTTTTTGCTTTATATTCTTCCTCACGAATCTCATGTCTATTACGTTTTTTCTTCAACAAATCCTTTTTATCTTTTTCTTGTTTCTTAGCTTTTTTCAATTCATCTTTATCGACAGATAATACTTTCTCAATAGTTCCAAAATAATTTGACAGAGTTTGAGCTGACTGTCCTCCGATATGTCTAATCCCTAATCCTGCTAACAATCTCCACAAGGGCATGTTTTTACTTTCTTGAATAGCCTTAATAATATTATCTGCGCTTTTGTCGGCCATTCTTTCAAGTTCGAGCAAATCATCTTTTTTAAGTTTATATATATCAGCAGCGTTTTTTACCAATCCAGATTCAATTAATTGGTCTATAAAAGCTGGTCCGATATTTTCTATGTCCATTTGATCTCGACCAACGAAATAAATTAACTTTTCTCTTAACAAGGTTATACAATTTTTATTCGTACATATATAGCTATGCGTATATTCGCTTTTATTTGCAAGTTCTTCTTTCTTTCCAGTTCTCTTTTTTCTTATTAATTCAATTTTTTCACCACAAGATGGGCAAACTTCAGGTTTTTTAATAGGTTCAGTACCTTCAGGCCTGGATTCTTTTTTTACTTCGACGACCTGCGGAATGATTTCGCCCGCCTTTTCGATAATTACCGTATCACCTTCCCGAACATCAAGGCGGTCAATTTCGTCGAAGTTATGCAGGCTCGCTCTTTTTACGGTTGTGCCTGCAAGCAGCACCGGCTCAAAATTCGCCACGGGCGTGAGGATTCCGGTTTTGCCCACTTGAACATCAATCGACAAAACTTTTGTTTTTGCCTGTTCGGCTGCGTATTTATATGACATACACCATCTCGGCGCTCTGCCGGTTGTGCCGAGAGTTTTATAATATTCGAGCTGGTCAACTTTTATAACCAAACCATCAATCTGGTAATCAAGATTATATCTTTGCTTTTCAAATTTTTCGCAAATTTTTATTACTTCATCGATATCTTTTGCTTTTGTTGTGTTTTCATTTATAGGCAGGCCGAATTTTTTGAGTTTTTCAAGATTTTCGTAATGTGTCTTGGCGAATGGCTTGCTTGTCTGGCCCAGAGCATAAGCAAAGAAAGATAATTTTCTTTGCGAGGCTATTTTCGCGTCGAGCAGTTTCAGCGAGCCTGCCGCGGCATTTCTCGGATTGGCAAACAAAGGCTCGCCGTCTTTTTCTTGTTCTTCGTTTAATTTCGCAAACGCTCTTTTCGGCATATAGACTTCGCCTCGGACTTCAAGCACATCCGGCGGATTATCCTGCAATTTAAGCGGTATAGCTTTTATCGTTTTGATATTGTGTGTTACATCATCACCTTTTGTGCCATCGCCCCGTGTTGCGCCGAGAACCAGAATTCCATTTTCATATCGAAGGCTCATTGCAACGCCGTCAATTTTCAGCTCTACGACATAACTGTAATTTTCGAGTTTTTTAGCGACTCGCGTATCAAATGCTCGTAAATCTTTTTCGCTGTATGTGTTATCGATACTCAACATTGGTATCGCATGTGTAACCTGTTTGAAGCCTTCTATGGGCTTGCCGCTGACTCTTTGTGTAGGCGAGTCCGGCGTTATAAATTGTGGGTGTTGTTGTTCAAGATTTTTTAGTTCGCTGAAAAGCTCATCGTATTTTTTATCGCTGATTTCGGGTCCATTGAGGACGTAGTAAAGGTAATCGTGTTTTCGGAGTTGTTCTCTGAGCGACTGGATTTTTTGTTCAATAGCTGATTTCATAACAGATAATGTTATATTCCCCGAGCGATTTTTGCAAGGTGCCAGTTTTATTGAATCTTTACCCCCACACCTATTTGCACAGTTGTACAGAAAATATAGGACGTTTTAAAGAAAACAGTATTGCCAAATTTTCTATCCGCCGACACAATGCGAATAGGTGTGGGGGTTTACAACCAGCGGTCGTCTGTCATTTTGTAATTGAGGATTTCGCTTGGCTTAAAAAAGAGGCTGATTTCCTTTTGTGCCGATTTAGCCGAGTCTGAGCCGTGGATTAGGTTGCAGGTCTGGGATGTTCCGAAGTCGCCGCGAATGGTGCCCGGCAAAGCGTCGTAGCCGAAGGTTGCTCCCATCATTTTTCGAGTAATTTCGATTGTTTTTTCGCCTTCGAGGACCATAACAAGCACAGGCCCTGAGGTGATATATTTGACAAGTCTGTCGAAGAAGTCCTTGTCTTTGTGTATAGCGTAGAGTTTTTTAGCTGATTGGGGCGTTATTTTCATCAGTTTGGCGGCGGCGATTTTGAGGCCTTTTTTCTCGAATCGGGCGATAATTTCGCCTACAAGTCTTCTGTGCACCCCATCCGGCTTGATGATTATCAAAGTTCGCTCAACCATCAGGATTTTAAGAATCCTTCGTTCAATTCAAAATTTAAAACTATGTTCCTGCCGGCACGAGGTAAATTTCTACGCGTCTGTTCTTTGGATTTCCTTTTTTGCCCGCTTCGTTGGCTTCGAACGGTCTGTACTCTCCGAACCCTCTTACGCTCATTCGTGTCGGCTTTATTCCGTTCGCTTCCATGAGTTTTTCTACACCGATGGCCCTGTGGACTGATAGGTACCAGTTAGTCGGGTGCAGAGTCATCGTATCAGCTTTTCTGATGGGTATATCGTCCGTGTGTCCTACGATAATTATATCGAAGCCTTCAGCATCTTTGGAATTGACTATTTCGCACAGTTTTTTAATGGGTTCTGCGGCTTCGGCAGCAACGACATCGCTTCCTTTTTCAAAGAGCAGGTCGCTCTTGAATTTGACCATGCCGCTCGCTTCGTCGAATGTAATCATATCGCCGTTTGAGGCAGCGAATTTTTCAAGTGCGCTTGCCAGTTCCGGCGGCAGGGCGGCTCCTCCTCTGACAAGGTTGGCCTGCATTTTGTTGATAAGGGCGGTTTTCTTGTTGATATCGTCCTGAAGCGCTTCGATTTTTTTATTCAGAGTATCGGCATCTGCGGTGCAGGCCTGCTGTGCTTCAGCAAATTGTTTTTCAGTTTGTGCAAGTTTTAATTTTGTTACGTTGAGCTGACTTTCAAGCTCGTCTATTCTCTGCTGCTGGCTGCGGTTTCGCAGTTTCAAATCGTCGTATTTTTCCTGTGAGATGCATCCGCTCAGGATAAGCGCAGCTGTTAAGAGAACGACACATGTAAAAGTGAATTTGAAGGCCTGCATTTTTATGTCCTTTCCTGACAAGAAAAAAAATCCCTTATTTGGCAAAACAATCGAATATGAATCTACCTCTGCACGATTATAAAAGCCAGAGAAAAATAGCCGAAATTATTTGATTTTATCCTTCCTTGGCGGGCGTTTTTTCTTCCTTTTTGGCTTTTTTCTCTTTTTTAACCTTTTTTTCCTTTACCGGCTTTGGCTGTTTGGTTTTTGGCGGTTTTGTGCCTCCTCCTCCTGTTTGTATAAATGAGCCGATAAGTACGATGAGGATAACCAGCCCGGCTGTTCCGCCGGTCACGTACCAGATAATTGGTTCTATTGAAGACAGTATCTTCAGGTCTAATATAGGCTTGTATCCTGAGGCAACCACAATGGCGGTATAAATCAGGAACAGCAGCGGCACAAAGAGCGTTATTCCGAAGGTGTTGCTGGCGGCATCGGGCGGGGGCTCTGCAATGAATGTTCCGGCTGCCGGTGCAGTTGCGGCTTGTTCTGCCGGCTGGGGTTCAACCTGTTCAAAGATTTTTTCAGCTTCCTGGACCACAGCGGCGCCTGCCGGCAGAGGAGTTTGTTCAGACGGTGCGGCTGGGCTTTCGGGATAGATATCGTCGAGCACGGCTCCGAGTGAGGTATCGTCTGCCTGGAGAGACAGGTCCAGCAGACCTGAGCCGCTTCCGCTGACGCCTTCGAGGTTTACATCTTCGTCGAGTCTTGCTACGCTCAGTTCGTCTTCGCCTTTTTCGTCCAGCGCCTTTGGTCCTTTTTCGACGAGTTTTGTCTCGCTGCTGGTGTCCTCGCTTATCTTGAATTCGGTATCTGATTCGCTGAGCACATTGATGGAATCCCCGCTTAAAGAGATTTTAGTATCGCCGTTTGTTACTTGTTGTTTCTCTGCTGGTTCTGCGAGTATATCGGTGCTTTCAGCGGCAGGAGCGGTTTCTTGTTGTGGCGGCCGGCTGGTTTTTGTATCTTCCTTTGTGATTGCTTCGAGGTCGGATTTTTCGGATTTGTCCAAAGCTTCATCGGCCAGCAGCTCGCCGGTCTCGTCGAGTTTGAATTTGGATTCGTTTTTCTTATCGTCGTCGCCCATCAGCATATTGAGTTCTTCCGGGGCGAGGGATACTTCGCCTGTTTCATCGATGGCTAATTCCAGTGAATTATCGAGTATGGCGGTATCTCCTTTTGGCGCGGCTGCAATCGCTTCTACGTCTTCAACCTTGTAAAGTTGTTTTGCACCGTCTCTGAATTCTCTGAGTTTTCCTTCTCTGACCAGAGCTTTAATCTCGGCCTCGGTTTTGGCGAGCTTTTCTATAACTTCCTGTAATGTATAAAACATTCCGGGCATACCTATTCCCCCGTAACTGCTGTTTAGTTTTAACTTTTAAGTTTCTTTACATCCTTGCTTCTTTACTTCTTGCTTCTATTTTTTATCTGTATTAACACAATTATACCCATTATGCAAAGTTGTTCAAGTTATTTATGTTTATCGGGGTGCCATACAAGTTCTTTTAATTTATGGAGTTATCTTAAAGGTTGGATTTTGGGTTAAAGTCAACTTTTTTTATCATTTTTTCAAACAGCTCCATACTCAGGCCCATGACGTTGCTTTCGCTGCCCTCGATGTGGTCGATGAATTTATCGCCGCCTTGCTGGATTGCGTATGCTCCGGCCTTGTCTTTCCATAATTTTGATGCGATATGCTCGGCGATTTGGGTTTCGGTTGGTTTTTTGGGATAGACAGTTGTCGTGTCGTAATCGACAAGTTCAAGACCGATATTTTTTTTGACAATGGCAATAGCAGTGATGACTTTATGTGGTTTGCTGAATAGCTTTCTTGTTATCTGTTCAGCCTGTTTTGCGTTTTGTGCCTTTCCGATAATTTCTCCGTTAAAGTCGGCGATGGTATCGGCGGCAATGACGATTTTATTGGGCAGTCGCCGGGCTACATCATTTGCCTTTGCGAGTGCTGCCGCGCAGGCGAACTGCCTCGGCGTTAATCCTCGGGTTGGAATTTCTGACTCGTCGATGTTTGAGACGGCTACGTCAAAATTATAGCCGGCCTTTTTGAGCAGTTCTTTTCTTCTTGGCGAAGCGGATGCGAGGATAAAGGAGTGTTTGATAGCCCGCATTTTCTCACTAACAGCTATTTTGTTTTTACCCTGACGTAATAGACAATTTTTCTGCAGAATCCATGGTATTCTGGCTCGATGTTTTCAATTCCTTCACCTATATAGATATCGAACAGTTTTTGAGCGATATATCTGTTCCATGTCGTGGTCAGGGGAATATTTCTGTCCGATGCTATTTTAGCTTCGTTTTCGTCGAGCGGCCAGGTGCCGTCCAGTGCTCCGAGCAGCATCTGGTGATAATTTGAAAGTCTTTTTCCGTAACCTTCTTCGCGTAAAAATCTTACGAGTGCATAGGCCTGTGCGTAGAAGGCCATAACGGCCTTATCGGATTCCTCCCACATTACGACTTCTCCAGGATTTAGAGATATGAGTTCTCGCAGGGGGATAATCTGGTTGTTCTGGAATGTGATTTGGAGTGCTCCGAGTCTTTGAAGGTTTTTTGCCGGGCTGAATACAAACCGGCCGTTGTTGAATTCGCTTTGTTCGAAAAGCTGTGCAATACCTTCATCGAGCCAGCTTGGCAGTCTGTATTTGAAGTGTTTGTTGCAGAACTGGTGCCATCCTTCATGTCCGATGACGCTGAATGTTCTGCTTCTTCCGATATTATACGCGACGCAGGCGCCGTTGAGAAAGTACGCACCTTTTTTTATTTTCAGATATATCGGCCATTGTTCTCCTGCGAATTGTTTCGTGAAATCTTCCCATTGTGCCCGGTCTTTGAAGAGGTACAGGATGAATTTATCTTCGCTTTGTACCGGCACAGGAAGCTGGCTCTGATATTGTTTCCATGCCGCCTCGACGAAAGCCGGGATTTGTTTGAGCATCAATGGTTCGAGCATTGTTGTGTGGACGCGGTAGTGTTGTGTTTCGATAATCAGGCCGTCGCTGTATGGATTGTCCCATTTTTCGACTTTCTTGACGGCTGGTATTGGAGCGACGTATTCAATCATGCCTTCGATGGTTGATAATGAAGCTGCCGAACCATCGTATCCGCCTGTCAGGATTAGTATTGGAACGATTATCGCTGAAATTTTTTTCAACATATTTTATTTTTCTTCCTCGATAATTTCCGCGGTGAACAGATATACCTGGGTATTTTTATCTTTCCATGCGTCCGGTTCAAGTCCTGCCTTATGACTGCAGCAGTATGACAGGAATTCTTCCTTGCTCCATCCTGTCTCGGTTGCAACCTGCGGCAGAAAGCATCCGTTGGCGTAGCCTCTTTTTATGTACACCCCGTCTATGCCGAGCCGCAGGCTCAGCGGGTCATCGGTTTTTTTCAAAGGCGACAGAACTGAGATTTCGATATCGAGGTCATTTACTTCTTTTGACGTAATCCTGTCAGCCATAAATCTCGGGTCGCCTGTTGACGCTGCGACGGCCATATCGCTGACTAATTTGATGAGGGGCTTATCGGAGATGAATTGGCCTATGCAGCCGCGGAGCTCGCCCTTGTTTTTTAAGGTTACAAAGCATCCGCGGTGTGCGTTAAGTTCGGGCTCGTTGGAGGAAGTTTTTTGAGGGTTTTTACCTGCCACTGCTGCTATGACGGCATTTCTGGCAGTGATAAGTAATTGCTTTTTCTGTTCTTGTGTCATTTTGTCTAACCGGCGAATGCCGCTCCGATTATTTTCATTAAAAAGGCGATGATGGCAAGAAATATTATAACGATTATTGTTGCCAGGTTGAAGTATTTTTCTATGAAGTGTCTTGCCCTTGCGCCGAGGAAGTAGAAGATAACACCTTCGGAGCCGAATCGCATAGCCCTGAATACGATACTGACGAGGATAAATTTAACTATGGAAATATTAGCCATACCGCCCAGCCAGCTGAAGAGCAGGTACGGCACAGGAGTAAGTGCTGCGATGGCGACAGCCCAGAAGTCATATTTCTGATATATCTCAAGTGCAAGGCTGACTTTTGAGCCGACATGGATTTTGTCGAACATAGCAACCACGTTATCTCCGCCTATTGCCAGACCTAACAGAAAGGCGATTGTGCCGCCGAGAACCGAGAACATTGAGCAGGTAAGTCCGTATTTGATGGCATTTTTTGGTTTACTAAGACACATGCCGATGACCAGCACGTCAGCCGGTATCGGCACGCATATAGGTTCGACGATGGCGAGGATAATCAGGGCGATAAGACCGAATTTTGTATCTGCCCAGTGCAGGACCCACTTATAGAGCCGTTTATGTATTTGCCATTTCTTTGGCTTCAGGGCGGTGTTGTTTTCACTGGTTTCGTTCATATTCTGCGAAATTTAAGATTGGACCTTTAATGTCTGAAGAATACTTGAAGTTTTCAATCTTAAATCTTCAATCCTTACTATCGGCTAAATACCAAATACTAAATACCAACGACTAAATGAGGGTGTTGGGGCTCGAACCCAAGACCTACGGCTTAAAAGGCCGTTGCTCTACCAACTGAGCTAC